>artificially_reared_1__coassemble_255_pt1 | contig 30314 bp, 14 predicted proteins | sample artificially_reared_1__metabat2_low_PE_002 | metagenome-assembled genome bin artificially_reared_1 | reverse complement strand
ATTTAATTTTATTTATAAGTTAACACTGTATAACAAAACATTATAATACTATAATCAGATTGATTATACTGCAAAATTAAATAAAAAAGAATAGAAACAAAATAATGGCAAAAATTATAACCTTGATGATTAATATACTAATGTCCGTAAACATAAAATATGCTGAAAATACAATATGGTCTTCAAAAGAAGATTATCGTATTTTCAGCATATATCAAGATAACTACCTATCAATATTTAAATACCATTACATCTACAGGAGCAACTTCTTCTTTACCTATAATCACTTTTCCTCCTTCAGGAAGCTGAAAACGATAAGGTTTGTCGCTATAATTAAGCACCACTCCCAAACCGTTCCTATATTCTACAGATACTCCATATGGTAAATCCATCACTTCTATATTAAGCCTTTTGTACAACTTATTCAGTACATCATGTTCCAACTCACCATTTTGAGTATCTACACCTATATATGTAATACTACCTGCACCATCTTGCTTGAACGTTACAGCAGGTTTCCCTTCATAAAACTCCTCAGAATATGTAGCCCATACTTCATTCTTACTATCTGGAATAAGTATTTCTCCCCAAGTATTCCAAGTATAGGATTTATTATCCATTGTTACCAGTCCGGGGCTATCTGGTAATAACAAATCATAGAATTCAATTTTATTCCCTGTAAGATTGTATATCATTGAACCGAACGGACTTTCTGGCAGACGTCCGAATCTGTCCTTTTGGGCTGTTCTACAAGTAATTACCAGATTTCCTCCTTGGTTCACATAATTTTGCCATTTGTTCACTAGTTCTTTATCAGCTAATTGATAGGCAGGAACTATCACAACCTTATATTTTGAAAAATCCATATCTTCAGAAATAATATCAACAGGCGCACCGTACGACTTTAATACCCTATAATACTTATCAAGATGTTTGAATGTATCCCATGTTATGTTCTGTTTCTGTCTGTCAATGCTCCAATAATTTTCATGATTCCACAAAATCGCAGTTCTTCTGTTTAAATATGAACTTGGTTTTGTTGACTTTGTTTTTACCTTGCCTCGTAAAGATTTAATCTCTTTCATGAAAGTTTCATATTCTTTACCGCCACTGGTCAGAGTCACACCATCAGTACCTACAATTCCATAATGATATTGCTCAGTTCCAAACAAAGGCTGTCGGTATCTATAAGTACAAATAAAGTCTGCTCCACCGGCAAAAACGCTCCACAACCATAATCTTACAGCTCCCGGATAAGGTTGTGGATTTATACTTCCCCAATTCACCTGACCTGGCTGTAATTCCATTACACCATATGTATCACTTATAGGTCTGAAGAAATCGTTGGCCAAAGCTATTCTTAAAGGATTACCGACTCTAAATCCACGACGTCCGATACCTTCATTGTCACCATATACCATATATCTGGTATAACTTACAAAATCAAGTTCCTTACTCCCGCCTATATGCCCTTTGTCATAATCAGGTATATAATTGGTCGTAACCCATTGATTTTTTGCATACTTTTTAATTATACGGGCCTGTTCATCAAGAAAATCATTGGTTTGCTTTGCAGCATAACGACGATAGTCCAGAATCTGATGATGATTCATAAACATCTGAGCTGTCTTAGGTAATGTAATCTCGGAAAAAGAAGAATAAACCTCACTCCAGAAAGATGTTCCCCAAGCATTATTCAATGAATCTATATTCTTATATTTATCAGCCAGGAAAGAGCGAAAACCCATCTCAGCTTGATACCCATAATCAAACTGAACTGTCGGCTCGTTATCCAACTGCCATCCTATGATTCTGTTATCATTGCCATAGTGTTTTGCCAGTTCTTCAATCATCTTATATGCAAGATTTCTATACGTTGTTGATGCGAATGATGCATGTTGTCTTGCACCATGATCACACACAGTACCATCCTCTGAACGTAACAAAATTTCTGGATACTTTCTACTTAACCACACAGGAGGAGTGGCCGTCGATGTACACATTATGACCTTCAAGTCATATTTATCTGCTAATGCAACAGCTTTATCCAACCATTTAAAATCATATACCCCCTCCGATGGTTCCAACTGTGCCCAAGCAAATTCTGCAAAATGGGTAAATTCAAAACCTAGTTCATGCATGCGTTTCAAGTCTCTTTCCCATTGTCTCTCGTCCCAATGTTCAGGATAATAATAGGAACCTATAGTAATAATATCGTCTTCATCGAACCAAGACTTTTGACCTACAGTCATTTGAGGAAATAAACAGCAACACAAGAAAAATAAAAAAAGTGTCTTCATATTGTTATAAAAAAACAAAAGTGTTTTATACACATATTAAATCGAGGTTACACATAAAAAATAAAACTTTAAAGAATCGATTGATAAAAGTCAAATTAACAACCTTCTACCAACCGATTCATTAAATCATTATTCCATATAGAATACTTCTTTAAGTTCTATTGTTACAGGCGAATTATCAGGGTTTACTTCCATTATATCTGCCATGTAATCCCACCATTTCTTTACAACCTCATTATCACCCAAATCCTGAGAACCATTATCTCCATTAACCTTTTGGAAAGCAAAAAGGATATTAGTATCCCTATCCCAAAATATCGAATATTCCGATACTCCTGATTCAGACAACAAAGATTTCAACTCAGGCCATATAGCAGCATGACGTCTTTCATACTCTTCCTCACAGCCTTTCTTTAAGTACATTTTAAAAGCTTCTCTTTTCATATAACTAATTTTATAACTACATAAATATCATCTGGTTATAATCTGATATATTAATTTATTTTGGGTTTTAATTCATCAGGCGAGTCGTTTGTATACAATTCTATTTTTTTGTCTTCCTTATTGAACAAATCCCTGATCAAATCAACACTTATACTATATTCAGGTCTGAAATAATCTGAATTCATATAATCCAGAATCGATTTACGCATCTGGCGTGCTACAATCCTGTCATCCAAATCAGTCTTAATATCCATACTTGTCATCATCAATTTTCCATTTAATACATTGGCTTCAAAAAGCAATCCTATTTTACGACTCAAGAACCAAGTATCAATGCTTTGTACTAAAGGTTTAAAATCTTTTGGGAAATCACTAAATCTCATTACCTGACAGTTATTTACCAATTCCCACCATTGCAAATCACTGTGATAATCAGTTGGAAAAGATTTAAATAACGGGTGTTTATCATTCAAATATATACCGGTTGTATGAGGTGGTCTCATTTTAAACCATGAAGTATTCCAAAACACAGGTAAGAATCTCTGCACGATATTCTTTCCATAAGAAATCTTTCCGTTTGCAACAATAAGAACCTTACCACCATTATTCAATATATCTATTGCTTTGTTATCTAAAGAATCTGTTACGTAAACCTGATTATTATCTATTTTAACATCTTCAGGATATACCCAGAAGTTCCACTCATTTCGTGCATTTAAACCATTAATCTTCACCTCCAAAGTAATTTTCTTAGCAGTATTTATATTGTTCAAAGGAACGCTAACTTGCCCTATATTATTACAATTACCTATCTTAATATTACATTTTGGGAATATACCACTATATAAAACCTTTCTATTCTCATCTGTTATTGTATAAGAAACGCTAACATTATTCAATGGTTCCGCCCCAAAATGGGAAACCTCTATATCTGCTACCAGGTTCTCTTTATTTTTATAAATGAATTTAGATGTTCTCATCAAAGGGACTGTAGCTGAACAGAATGTCTTCCATTCATCAGAATCTATATAACCTTTCTCTTCAAAAAATGCATCAAGTACGCCAACATACGAACTTCCTTGACCAGAATAATCATTCAGAGACAACAATTGGAATCCAGCATAATCCGGAGTTCGCATGGTTTTTTCTATCTCATATTTATAGCATATAGCTTGCAATTTGCCACTTGCCATCAAGAATTTGTATCCCATATCCTCCATGCCATTATCCCGTAATATATCACGGAATATTTCAATATTTTTAGCCTTATTTACCCCTGTATATTTATTAATTTCATTAAAGTTTGGAAAAGCACACCATTGACCTGTTTCGTGCGATACATAAGGCTGTTTTACTGTATCCAATCCATTTTGGAATCTATAATCATCCATTGTCGAAGGACGTTTGTTTTTCCATGTCAGTCCTCTACCACCTGCCTTTACATGATATTGACTCTTAGGTTGCCATTGCCAGCCGTTTCCAACAGAAGCACCTGTATATACACGTCTGTTATCCTCATTCTTCCAATAATCTACAAAATCACTTACCCAGCTTACCCAATTACCATAAGGTTCATTACCACATGCCAACATACAGAATGAAGCATAATTACCATATTCTTTAGTTAGAGCCTTTGTCTCATTCATTAAATATTCATCTATAGGCATACCCAAACCAAGCCCAGAGCCGTGATTAGGCCAACTAGGTCCCTCTGGTTGTAAATAAAATCCGACTAAATCAGCGGCTATAAAAGCAGCTTCTGGTGGACAATATGAATGGAAACGCATATGATTCAATCCATAGTTCCTACATATTCTGAAAACTCTTTCCCAACTTTCTACATCCATTGGGGGATAACCAGTATTGGGAAACAAACAGTTTTCAACAGTACCTCTAAGCATTATTTTTCGACCGTTAATATAAAACCACTTACCCTTGATTTCAAATTTCCTCATACCGAATTGAACTTCTCTCACTTCAGTTTCCTCATCCAATATTGATTCAACCTTAAGCTTATACAAAGCCGGATTAAATTCATCCCATAACTGATAATTATTCCCCATAGGAAGAATAAGAGTAGTCTCAGTATGATTCTTATTAAGATTAATGCTAGATTCTATTGCAGGGACTACATGCTTTAAATCTGAATTAAAGCTTTCTGCTGATAATCTCACTTTTGTTTTTCCTCTTCCCTCAAAAGTAAGTTTCACCAAAGCTTCACCTTTGTCTATATCAGGGTATACTTGAACATCCGATATATGGATTTTGGGAGATGAATAAAGACCTATCTTACCGACTATACCATTCCAATTTCCTTGAGTTTGGTCAGTAATACTATGGGAATCTGGTCCTACATTGATTTCTTTTATCCTATTATCAACACGGATTGATAAAACATTATCTTTACCCCAACTCACATATTTTGTTATATCATACTCATGTGGAACACACAAACTGTTCTGCATTCCCACTTTCTTTCCATTTATCCAAACAATTGTTTCAATATGAGGATGCTCAAGGTATAGAAAAATCTTCCTACCTTTCCAATCAATTGGAATATTAATATTTTTCTGATACCAAGCCACACCGACATAATGTCTATCTGGAGTCAAAAAGAAAGGTAGTTTAACATTTCCCTCTTTTCTATATTTCTCAAAATACGGATTATAATAATACGAACTGTCATATAATGAACCGGTCCATTGGGTTGAAGATGAAATAATATTACCTTTAAGTTTTTCAGGCATAGATGCCGGCAAATTTATATTATCACTAAAAGTCTTAATATACCATTTTTCCTTGATTCCTCTATCAAGACTATCTATTTCAAAAGACCAAGAACCTTTTAAATTGACAAAACCTTCCGCATTGACTACTTGAGAAAATATCAATAGAATATACAATACAAAACCAAATATTCTCATAAAAATCTAATTTATTATTTTTTTACATATACTTTACATGGATTATTCAACCCTTCTCTCCAATCTTTTAAATAACCAAACCACTTTTCACTTCCTCTCATACCATTTTCTTCTTTTTCGCTAAAGAACACAATATGATAATCAAGTGTATTATTTTCAGGATTAAGAAGAATCAGATAGTTATTTGTTTCTTCAACAGTCTTACTTACGAATTTCTCCGGAACATTAATACCTAACCCCAAAGTCTCAATTTTATTGTTTATAGTATCATTCTTATCAGGGAAATTACTACCCCATGAACCAGCCAAACCATTATCGGACACGAAACCAACATTTTTCTTTTCCAATTTCTGTACTCCGGTACAGAACAACATATTATTTACATTACCCTCAAAATTAATCGTTACGTTAACGTCTCGATGTCCAGCATAAAGAACATATTTCTGCTTAACATCAATAACACGTCCATTTATAACCCAATCTTTATCTTTAAATTCTACTACAGTACGTACAGGTCCATATGCCAGTATACTACCTGTTCTACTTTCTACAGTATCAATCGTAACGTATTTATTATCTGCCCATCCTCTGAACGAACCTAATCCTATACTGCTGCCAGCCCACAATATATCACATCCATATCCTTCATTTTTTTGTTCTGCAGTAGTATAGAAATTAGTTTCACTAAGTTCCATACGTTTATATTTTTTTCCATAGATATCTACAGACTGACGATTATCAAAATAAACTCTGAATCCTACAAGTTCTGATTCAAATGCAGGACCGTGGTGATACAATGCATCATAGATATCTCCAAATTTTGTTGTGCCAGGTACTGTCATTGATGATATATGTGGATATCTGGATTTATTATCATTAATCATCATCTGTGCATGTACACGCGGGGTATATATTTTTTTCTCTTTTACCGTTTTTATTAGAAAAGTCTTCGACGAATTTGCAGGTATATCCGAAACAAATACAAGTTCATCATATTTTGAATCAGAATCCAAGTCATCCAACTGAACAGGAACAAATTTATCTCCATCCATAACTACAATATTCTCACCGGAATTCAGAAAAGGAATTTCATCTGAAGTAAGTACAACAGGTTCGTTACACTTAGGTTTATTCCAATTATTTTCTACAATTACTGAAATACTATCAGCATAAGCCGATGCACTAACAAAACACACATTAGTAACCAGTAATAAAGAATAAAGGTTAAATTTAAATTTCATGGTATACTATTAATTTGAATTAGTACGCAAATAAATCAAATAATCAAACATATAACAATGGAAAATCATACACATATATCATATAATTGTACATTCCATAAAATATAAAGGCCAAGAGTTTAACACCCTTGACCTTTACAACAATAAAATATAGACTGTTACTTAATAAACTTATTTAGTTCTGATTTTGTAGCTTTGATACCTTCTATTACAGATTCAGCATTCAATATTGCACCTTCTTTTGTATTATGAACAGCGTCTACAAAGTATGATGCAGATTTTTCCTTACCTATTTTTTCTAACTTATCAGCTGTAATAGCATTCAAATCGACAAAAGTAACACCTTCCTGAGCAGCAACTTCTTTGGCCCACAATCCATAAGTGTTATCACATCTCTTCACTTTTCCATCAACCCATCTGTTGCCAGGTGTATGAGAAAGAACTATAACATTTACACCTTTAGCCTTAGCCTGGCGGATATATGTACGAATATATTTTCCGAAAGTATAAACTTCTTCAGTTCTACCATCTCTTTCCATTACCACTTTTTGTGACTTATCGTCCGAACCAGCCAATGAACCTCGTGCTCTACCTGTATTAAGAGGCCCACCATCATTATGTCCGAAATCAATCAACAAATAATCACCCTTCTTGAGTGCTGGAAGAACTCTACTCCACAAACCTTCAGAAATATATGTTCTACTACTTCTACCACCAAGTGCACAATTCTCAACAGTGATTTTAGAAAGATCGAAGTAGTTTTCGAAGAAACTTCCCCAACCCCACATATTATTCTCACCATTACCTTTACCACACTTCACTGTAGAATCACCTATCAGGAATACTACCGGTGCCTTATCATTCAAACGGCTTACTCCTGCAACAAATTCTTTAGGATTACCAGGTTCTGAATAAAAGAATATAGGTTCTTTTGTCAATTGTTCAGTTGGATAAAAATGTACAGCACTGTCATTCATCTTAGGATGCTGATTATTCAACAAACGAATCATTTCAGCACCAGCCCAAATTACAGGACCATAACCATGTGCAGCATAAACATTTACAGGACGATAATAATAGAAAGCAGGGTCATATCCCATACCAGTACCCACACAAACACCTTCTACTTGTCCTTCTTCATTAATTGCAGATGAAACAGCATGCCAACCCAACTGTACAACAGGACCATAAGCCAATGCATCAATCCAACCTTCGTTTATAGCGTGAGCCATACAATATACATATATCGCAGTAGCAGAAGTTTCCAAATATGAATCATTTCTATCCAATAACTGATGCCAGAAACCATCCTTACTCTGACATGCAGCCAGACCACGTACATGGGCACGCAACAGTTCTAAAATCTTACCTCTTTCAGGATAATCTTCCGGCAAAACATCCAAAACTTCACACATTGTTAGTATAGCCCAGCCATTCGCACGTCCCCAATGGAAAGCAGGATGATCTTTCATTCCTTCCACCCATCCATGACGGAACAAACCAACTTCGGGAACAAACATACGGTCAGCAAACTGTAATACCTGCTTAACTGATTCCTGAAGATATTTATCTCCATTATCAGATGCATATTTACCCATAAGTGCTACAGCAGGAATACCCATAAACATATCATCCAACCATAGTGTATTATGATAAGGTCTGTTTCTTGCAAAAGTACCATCAGCAAGTCTATATTCCTTATACATTATAAAGTTGAAATAGTTTGTAATAAGATCCTGAAGTTTCAGTTCCTTATCCTTCATCTGAGCTTTCATCATTGCTGCACAAACAGCTCCTGCATCGTCCAAAGCATGTGGAGCCAATATTTGCAGCATCTGTGAATCTGTAGTTCCATACTTCTCATATACCTTCTTAAAATATGGAGCAACTTCAGCCAGGAAGTTAAATCTGTCATATACATATTTCTTGTAATTATCATCACCAGTAATTTCAGCAGCAGCCAACATTGCAGAATATGTAACACCCCATTCGTAACTAGCCAATCTGAATGCACCTCTTTCCAATTGTGCATTAGTATCCATATTTGCATAATCAGTTATAACCTTACCATTACGCTTGTCTACTACTCTAGTAGGAGTAGTAGATTCCAGATATTTCAGTACTTTATCTATATCCTTTTTTACATCAGCCGATTCAATAACTCCATAACCTACAGTATAATCGGGTTCAAGTAAATGTAACGGAGTATTAGAATCGTTCATCACTTCTTTTTTCTTTTGTGCATTTACATTCATACCTGCCGATAACATCATCAGCAGAGCCATACTAAATAATGGTTTATTCATAATAATTATAAAGTTAAAAATTTCTTACTTGATATCATAACCTCTAAATTCACCCTTCAAATCCGGTCCAAAATAGAAACCAGGTTGTGTAGGCTGATTATAAGCCACATTCTGAGTTGCTATACTTATACGGTACACAGGATCAGTAACAAACGAATGGAATCTATATTCAGTTGGAATAGTTGTAACATACAATCTCATAGATTCACTGTCAGCAGTTCTCATAAGTACTTCTTCTCTCCAGTCGCCGATAAAGTCACCCTGTAAACACGGATTAGCTTTTGTTCCGTTGTTCCATTCAGCACCTTCGAATGTTTGGATTATGTCAAATTTCTTATTAATCCAATCGTATTTGCTAACTTCATTCTTGTCAAGCAATTCTCTAAGCAAATCTCCATCCCACCATACAGCCATGTTATACGACAATCCAGGAACGTTGCTGGCTATTACTTCACCCCTATAATTCACAATACCTCCAGAAGCTTCCAACCAGTCTAGACTTGTATTTCCATTAGCATTTACATTTTGTTTCGCTGTTTTCGACTGATAGCCACCAAACATTTCAACACCTTCGTTTGTCGGATCGATATCGGCAGCCATACATCTTCCCACATCCTGTTTCATAGGGAACTGGAATATAACCTCGCCTGTTGCAGCATCCCTGAACGATGTTCCATCCTTACGATTTTCATGACAACACCACACCTGATATTTATCAGAACCAGGTATAAACTTAGTAAGATGCATAGCATCACCATGTCCCATACCTGTCGAGTACAATCCTGTTCCATCATTATCTATCGCACATGAGCCATAAACTATCTCATCACATCCATCGCCATCAACATCTGCTACTCTAAGATTATGGTTTCCTTGTCCTGCATAAGCCTCACATCCAGGATTATTACTGTCGAAAACCCATTTTACAGACAAGTCCTTACCATCCCAATCATAAGCAGCAAGTACAGCTCTTGTATAATAACCTCTACAGAATACTACACTAGGTTTTACTCCATCAAGATAGGCTACAGTAGCAAGGAATCTGTCACTTCTATTAGCTCTATCATCTCCCCAATCCATCAGATTTCCTCTAGCCGGTACATAATCTACAGTCTTAAGAGCCTCTCCTGTTAGTCCGTCAAATACTGTAAGATATTCATTACCTGTCAATATTCTACCTTGATTTCTCAATGGATCTCCAGGTTTAGCCTTACTTCTAGGATCATCAGCACTAAAATCACCACCTTTAGGAGCGTTAGGATCACCCTTCTCTCTATAATCTGCATTGGCATCACCTATCACATTTCCTTTACCATCAACAGTCCCATCAGAAGTTCTCATATAAACTTCAGAACGACCATCCCCATCCAAATCATACACCATAAACTGTGTATAATGGGCTCCGGCACGTACATTTTTACCTAAATCAATACGCCACAATTTTTCACCTGTCAATCTATAACAGTCAATAAATACATTTCCTGTATAACCATCATGTGCATTGTCATGTGAATTTGTTGGATCCCATTTCAAAATATATTCATAGTTACCATCACCGTCAACATCACCTATTGATGCATCATTGGCAACATAAGAGTATTTCTCTCCCGCAGGTGTAACTCCATCTTCTGGTTTGTCCAATTTTATATCTATATATCCTATAGGGGAATTTTCCGGAAGAATATATGAATTCCCATTTTCAGACAATTCTTTACCATTCACAACAGGTACTACCGAATACTTTACAGCATCTTGACCATTATATTCATCGGTATAGAAAGTACCAGTACCTGATGGTACTTCAGCTATCTTCTCTCCATTACGATACACATTGAATGCCGTATTTTTATCATCTGTTGAATTATATCTCCAAGATAAAGCAACCTTATCCTGTGATTCTCTAACAGCAATAACCCCACGTCCCAGTTTCTCCATTTTAGGTCCAACCGGCAGTTGTTCAGATTCAGACTGTATACAACTTGCCGTAGCAACAGAACAAGCTGCAATTAACATAGTAAATTTCACAATCTTCATAACTCAAGACATTTTAATTATAAATAATTTATCCGATACAAAAGTAAGCCCTATTAACCTAGGCTTAAATAGAAAATTATACACAAGCATGTCAATTTGTGTACAAATACATTAATACATAAGTTATTAGTATTGAGGAATAGTTTCTAGCATATATATTGCATCAAGACTCCATAATGCCGCATCATTTGTACTTATAGTGGGACATTCATAAATATCATAAGGAACCTCAGGGGTTTCAATAATATTCACTTTAAACTCAGGTGCTTCACGATGCTCATTCCTATTCCATAAGTCATCCCAAGCTTGAGCTGAAAGTTCTGGATTATAATTATGCCATGCAGCATAAGCCATCAGTCTCACAACTCTAAACTTGTTACGGGATATTTTCAACGCATTATTCTTATAATTCACAGCATGCTCCAACCAGCACTTTTCAAAGTCTGGCATATCAATCATCATCATTAACTCATTCATCACCTCAAAACCTCCCATAATTGTCATCAAATGGTTAGTATTCATTTTATTGGGATTACCATCATATGAAATTATTCCGGTAGCAGGATCAAAACCTAAAGCAAGATTTCCTGTAAACAATCCGTTAGGAAGTTTCGAAATACTTTCCATACCTGCTATAATTTTATCTCTATATTTCAAATCCTTAGTTCTTTCCCATTCTGTCATCCAGTTACCAGCATAAGCCAACCAGTCTGGTCCGATACGAAGACGTGCTGGAGCAGAACAAGGGAATTTTTCTCTAGGTTCGGCCAGCCGCATAGGATCCAAAGTATAAAGTTTCTGATCACAGTCTTTAACTTCAGTCATCAGGTCTCCTATTCTTTCATCTGTAGTAAGATAATAATAAAATCTGTTCCATGCAGCCTGACTGATTCTAGCCTCTTTTGCTCCGCACCCCCAATGACTTACATTGTGTCTGCTACCTAATCCTGCATTATCACCAATATGATATACATCAACCTCTGAATTATGCCTGGTCATAGCTTCAGCCATATTCCAAATATCTTTTCTCCCTGTTCTAAGAAAACTATACCATAACCACATATTTGAAGCCAGTTCTGTATTGTCCCATGCATATCCACCGACATCATATCTCCACATATGTCTTATTGGATCATAAGCATGCATAACATCTCCATAATTCCAGAAGCCATACCATTTATGCTGCTCAACAGCCTTCTTATATATATCCAGATATTGATTCAATCGGTTTTCTACCTTAGCTCTTTGTTCGTTAGAGTAATCAGGTAGAGACCAAATTCCGAAAGCCTTTTTCTTATGTAAATATTCAGGTGTACAGAATAATTTTGAATCTTCAGAACAAACTTGTGCATAATCAGCAATACCTGCTTTGCCCGGATATTTCTCATGAGCTATTAAAGTGATTGTATGAGTTCTAGATATACCATACGGTGTACTCATACCTTCCTGAACATCTTCATAGCTTGCATTAAGATCATGCGCCACCTTGTCATAATGTCTTAAATCCATACATTCAGACTCAGGACTCCACAACCAAATAATTATTGAAGCCTCATCACTTCTTGCACCATTTACTTCAAGACTTGTTGGATATGATTGCCAGAAATCCTTTAATGAAACCCCTATTCCTCCACTAGTGCCTCCTGCAAAAACATAACCATTAGATCTTTCACCTGTAAATGTACCAATCCATGGACTATCCGAGGTAGCCCTCTTTCTTACAGAGAAAGAATTATCTGTAAGCTGGTTCAGTCTATATCCATCCCAAGAAGCCCAATTATTAATAAGATTCTGATTTTTAGAATCGAATTTATCATACTCAGGTATTCTTTTACCTTCCATCTGTTGTTTCTGAAGTGTATTATCTCCATTCAACGTCAATACTCTTCTACCTACCAGTGGTTTTACAGGTTCACTCCATACCCCATTATCTCCACATGAAAAAGCTACATGTCTGTTGTACAGTTCATCTCGCATAGGAACAGAAAAACGTAAACCCAAAGAACGGATAAAGTCCTTATTCTGGTCACCGTCATAAATGAAAGAATGAACCATTTTTATCTGCTCGCTACCTCTATAGAAATACATTCTAAGAACGAAAGGAAGCAACTGCTTTCCATCATCATTTTTATGAACTCCTTCTATTTTTACAAGAGTACGTACTGTATTAACACTCTCTAGCGATACATTATTAACAGAAGTAACATATTGTTCAATATCTGATTTAGTAATATCCGGATCTGATTGTGTAGTCAGTAATAAGTCTGCATTTCCACCAACTTTTATCCCTTTTCTGTATAGACTATCCAATACTAAAGCCCCATTTTTAGGAATATATGCCTTAATAATATCATTTGATATAATAAACTGCTTATTAGTCTCACTTACATTAACTGGTTTTACACTTTCTTCCAGTTCTTTTATTTTCTTTTTAGTCTCCCTATTTGGTTTGTCATCCACTACTACATATAACGAATCAGACTTGCCAGGTATATAAGCTGATACCCCGATCCATTTCACCGAGCCATCAGGCCAATAAGCATTTATCCATGAATCAGCCAATAAAGGTTCTCCATTTTTAGTTTTAAGCATTATTCCATCTGTAGTTTTCAGTTCGCCCATACTGAATGGAACACCGAAACTAACACCAGCAGATTCAAAAGGTACATCTCCTACCCAATGTAATGGCATTTTATCCGAGTTTTCAACAATTCGTGTATATTTAAAATTAGTAATTCGTGTTTTAGATAGTGTAGTCCTGAATCCAAACCATCCAGACTTCAGAGGGTTAACATCGACAAAATCAACAAGCAATTTTCCATCAATATAATATTGTACCCTATTACCCTTACTAACCAACTTAATATGATACCATTTGTTTGCAACTAACAGATTATCCGGATCTTTATACTCTTTCAATATAGAAGGTCTGAAATTAGCCTGATTCACTCCTCTTTCATCGCCTGTATATCTTCTGAATCTGGTTGTTGAATTATAATTTCCTCCATATCCCAAATAATACATTTCCAATGTATAACAATTCAAGAATATACCTTTTCTCCATTCCTCTCTTTTAAATATATTATTAGGATATTTAGAATCCGAAGCCATCCAGAAACAATTCAAGTCACTCAAGCGTTCTCCTTCAGCACCATTATAAACCACACATGCATCATACTCTATTACCACATCTCCGGATATTTTTTCCTTTCTCCATAAAGTAAGGCCTTTAGGAGATAAAATTTCACAGGTATCACCATTGAAAGACAGTCTATAATCTGGAGATTCAGACTCAACTTTCCAGAATTTATTGAAAGATTTATTATCAAGACCGGATGTAACATTCTCAGATAAAGCCATACAATCTAAACATGTAATAAATCCCAATATTAAAATAAATAGTTTATTCATAAGCTAAAAATTATTAAGTGAATGCATATTCTAATAATAAAATCTATTAGAAATCCCCTTTTTCGGTTTAATCTGTAAAGAATAATCGAAAAAGGGGATATATAAACCATTCTATTATAGCCTTAATTAAATATTATCAAATACATAAAATCATTTTAATGTTTCAGCACCAACATAGTAACCAAGATTAGTACCTTGATTATATCCTACATTCTGCATTACCTGAGACATATCATATGTATGATCTTCCTGCAAAAAGTGCAATCTGTTATTTGTCGGATGGTTTGTAGAGAATATATATATTGACTGTCCATCTGAAGATGGAAGAATAACTTCCTCCCTATAGTCACCCAAGAAGTCACCAATATAGCAAGGATTATACTTTGAGTCATGATTACCTTGACCACTACCATAACCAGTTGAAAAATTTACTATTCTTGTTCTACCATCTATTATAGTAGAACCCTCTCCATTTACAATTAGAGCTCTATCATACAAATCTCTTGTTTTTTCTCCAGTCCAGTATATAGCAACATTGTACATTTCACCACCACCGATACCAGTAGGAGCCTTGTCCATTACAACCTGACCCGTTTCACAACTAGAAACTCCAAGTCCCATTGAAGACCAATATTCAAATCCAGGACTTTCAGAGTTAATATCAGCAACTGCACTTCTACCTACATCGGCTGTAGCACCTTGTCCCTGACCAGAAATAAGAGAACCGTCTCTAGCATCCAATACCTGACATCCGTATCCATGACCAGTACCATTATAAGTAGTAGAACTTTCAAATGAAGCCATAATCTGTAGTCCTACTCTATTCTGAATAAACTTACCAACATGAAGGATGTCGCCATGTCCATTACCAGAACACCATAATTCACCTCCATCATCATCTATTGCAGCAGAACCATAAAGAATTTCATCTTTACCATCACCATCAAGGTCTGCAACTCTCATACTGTGCGAGCCCATTGCAAGCCATAAATTTGTACGACCAGCAGTATCAAAGTTCCAACGTGTAACCAAAGAGTCACCTTTAAGATCCAATGCACGTACCTGCCAGTTTTTATATATACCTCTAGTAATAATCAAACTTGGATTTGAAGTCCTTACATTAGTAGTTTCATCTGGAATACCATCCAAATATGCTGCACCTATAAAGAAACGGTCCATACGGTTACCATAGTCATCCCCCCAATACTCTATCCAATATTTAGCTCTCTCAACTTTTGAACCTTCACCTCCTCTAGCGATATTATCCGTTCTTGTAATTTCTATACCATCATATCCTCTACATATTGAAATATATTCAGGACCATCAAATATTAAACCACATGTAGTACCAAGACTTGCTCCAGAGCTCCATCCACCAGCATCCGTCTGTCTGATTCTATAGTCATTCACATATCCTTTTTCATCAGTAATGACTTTTCCATCACCGAATGTTGTACCTTCACTTGAGCGGAACGCAATCTCACATAATCCGTCACCATTAAAGTCATACAGAATGTAGGAAGTATAATGAGAACCCGAACGTATGTTTATACCCATATCTATCTGCCATAAAAGCTCACCACTCATTTTATAGGCTTCCAGAAGAGTAGTTCCTTCTCTCCATCCACCCTGATTGGCTCCATCGTATACCTCACGCTTAACTACAATTTCAAGCTCTCCATCACCATCCAATTCACCTACCTGAACATCATCTGCATTATACGACAATGATGAATTTGGAACATTCTTAGTCAAATCAATTTTATGATAGAACGTTGAGGCCATTGTAGGTGTAAATGTATAATCACAAACAGTTTCATCTGAACCACTTAAAGTCACACGATAATAGTTGTCCACTGTTACATCTATTTCACTGTCCGACCAACATGTAGAGTTTGCTATTGGCTCACTGTTAAGTTTCACCTCATCATTATTACCAGCTTTCTTATATATATCGAAAGCAGTACCTTCAGGATCTGACTTAAGATAGCGCCAGCTTATAAGTGCAGAAGAAATACCAGTATTAGCATTTACATCAGTATTAGGATTTGGGTCATAACTAACCCACATAGCTCTGGTACCTGTTACTATTTCTGTAGGCAATTCAGGTAACGGCTGTTTCTGTTGTTCATCTATCACAGTTTCATCTGTACATGAAACTGCCAACATCCCCATTAAACCTAATATTATATGATTTGTTTTCATTTTTACTTAGTTTTAGTGTTTGTACTTATTTTATTAAAATCACCATCCAGGATTCTGTCCAAGATTTGGATTCTTAACCAATTCACTCTGAGGAATAGGGAACAAATACATTTTATCTTCCCATATTCTATTTACAGTCTTACGTGTATATGTAAAAGTATTGTCGGCATTAAGAGTAATCTTCATTTCATCAATACTGCTGAAATGTTCTTTACCTTCTTTCCAACGTCTGACATCCCAAAACCTGTGTCCCTCGAATGCAAGTTCCACCATTCTTTCATTCTGATATTTTTCCCAAAACTCTTCATTTGAAAGATTTTCCGGAACATCAGGCATTGTTGCTCTTCTTCTTGTTTGGTTCAAAGCTTCAGCAGCTGTCATATCAAACTCAGCATCTTTAGTATATGGATTACCAAAATAATTATATAATGCTTCAGCATAATTCAGATAAAATTCACCCAATCTGAAAGTAATCCATGTATGATATGCTGTAGATGGCTGGCTTGTTGTTGTCAACAAATCTCCCTGACAATACTTCTTCAGATAATAACCAGTTGGAGTAGCTCCGCTAATAGGTTCACCATTTGCACCACCCTGATATGTCTGTATAGGCTGATACCAATTTGGCCATGTATCTCCATTTTTTGCAATAGTAAGATAGAATCGTGGATCTCGGCCTTCATACGGATTTGAAGAATCAAATCCACTGTCTTCCTGATCAGGTCTCAATCCTGTAGCCTGCATTTCATAGGCATCTACAAGAGTTTGAGTAGGACAGTTACCACCACTACAGTTTTCTACTCCAATCGGGAAATTATATTTCTCAAAAGAGTTTGTAGTACTATTTGCTCTTCTACCAAAAATAATTTCACTTCCTGCATCTTCATAGTTCTTTTTTGACCATAATGAAGCATAATCTTCTACCAGTTCTTTCTTTTCCAGAGCACATTCATCCAACAATTCTTTTGTAAGAAGTGCGGCACGTTTCCATAGTTCTCTATCATTAGTAGGATTAAATAAAGGACTAGCAGCATACAAGGCTGCTCTTGCTCTAAGGGCAAAAACGGTCAAACGGTTTACTCGACCTGTTTCTGCAGGTTCACTTGCCAAAGCATTATCTCCCAAGTCCTCATAATTCACAATTATAGAATCCTTTATTGCATCACATTCGCTAATGACATAGTCAAATATTTCTTTTGAAGAAGTCCTGCTAAGTGTATTTATTTCTTCTATTGACATACCTTCCTTAACGAAAGGTACGTCACCATACTGACGGGCAAGGTTAAAATAGAAATATGCTCTCAAAAAACGCACTTCATACTGATAATTATTATATCTGAACATTTCTTGTTTATAGTCAGGCAACAAAGCAAGATCAGGGAATGTCAAACCTGTAAACTCAGTAAGATATCTGTTACATTTTGCTATATTACTATAAGAAGATGTCCATACAGAACTTTTAGCATCAGTAGGCCCCCATGCTCCATTATAAAAATCCACTATATCATTTCCGACGTAAGCATATTCAGATTCATCTGATGCAGAACCTAAAATTGCTCCACTATAGTTACCAAAGTCTGTATCCAAACCCAAATATATATCTGTAACAAGCCCTCCAACATCTCCAAAGGTTTTCTTTATATAATCGGCATCGTAGTTTGTATATTCACGATAATTCATTTCGTCAGTACATGCAGAAAAGAAAGCAGCACAAACTACACCATAAAATAATTTATTCAGTTTCATTTTCATTTTATTTAAAATGATTAAAATCCAATTGTCAATCCCATTACCACACTCTTATTCAAAGGATTAGTTGCTCCATATGATTCTGGGTCTACTACATCCAATTTGTCAAAGCAAAGAAGATCAACACCTCTCAGATAAACTTTTGCGCTTCCAAGTATCTTTGATTTTTCAAGGAACTTGCTTGGAATATTATAATACAACTCTATATTTCTCAGTTTCAAGAATGATCTGTCGGCCAACCATACAGTATTTGTCTGATAGTTGTTAGCATTACTTTCTGAACTCAATCTTGGATAACGTGCATCTGTATTATCAGGAGTCCATCTGTTTTCATAATAATGTGTAGACAATGTTGTATTATTAATTAATGGCCAGAACATACTCTTTGTATTCAATATTGCCGAGTAGTTTCCTGTACCCTGGAACATAGCATTGAAACCAAGACCTTTCCATTCAAATCCCACATTAAAATTATAATAAATTTCCGGAATAGCAGTGCTATATCCTATAGCTACCTTATCATTACTGTCTATCATTCCATCATCATTTACATCAAGATATTTGATATCTCCAGGAACTACAGTACTGAAGGTATGTGTCGGACTATGTGCTATATCTTCTTCATCTGTAAAATAACCAACTGCCTGCAGACCGTATATCTGATTCAATCTGTCTCCTGTAGTAACCAGATTATCATACAGACGAGGTTCTTCAAGTTGTTCCACAATCTTGTTTCTGTTAAAGCTATAGCTACCTCCAACATTAAACAGGAAATCACCGAATTTCTTGGTATAATCAAGTCTAGCTTCAACTCCCCAACTATCTACAATACCTGCATTCTCATATGGAAAATCTACACCGACAACATCTGTATATTTACCACTTGATTCAACCCAAATATCAGATCTTCTTTGATAGTAACCATCTACAGAGAAGTTAAGACCTTTGAACATTGAGGCTTCTATACCCACATTATATTTATGAGCCTTTTCATGAGAAGAATTTGCTGTTGCCAGACGTCCCATTATTGTACTACCGAATGTAGAGTCATAACTACTGTTGAACTTATACTGAGTACCGGTAATAGAATACATCTGATCCCAATAGTTCAAAACACCTGTTGGCAAATAATCAGCATTAATAATACCGAAAGAAGCTCTAAGTTTCAACAAATCCAACCATGAACAGTTCTGCATAAATGATTCTTCAGAGATTACCCATGCTGCTGACACTGTTGGAGAGAAAGCCCATTTATGTCCCGGTGCGAGCAAACTTGATCCGGAACCAACCATTGCCAAATCAAGATAATATCTCTTGTCATAACCCAGATGAGAATACCAAGAAGCATTCTGTCTGTAAATAGTAGTATTTATACCAAAAGAATCACGATATTCATAATCCCATTTTGCCTGTGCAAAAAGATCGAATTTTCCAAACTTATTGGTATAGTCAAATCCTCCGGCAAAATAGAATTGGCGAGTCCAGTCATTAATTGAAGCTCCTGTACCCATTTCACCCATTTTACCACCGGAAGTATAAGTGTAATTTGGTCCCATTTCAGGTGACCAGTTTGTCACATATCCTTCCCATGCATAAGTCTTACTGTGATCTTCCCAAATGGAAGAGTAGTTGTCATACGACATTACGAAGTTAGCTCTTAATCCCTTGACAAAAGAACTTAAATCCTGAGTTAATGTAATGTCTGCATAAAGGTTTCTTGTATGTCCCTTACTGTAAGCTGCTCCCTGAGATTGTGCAACAGGATTATTTTCTCCTTTCCATGTAACACTACCTCCCCATGCTCCATTATCGGTAGCCACAGGAAAAGCAGCAGCAGGTATAGAATATATCAAGTTCCATAAATCTACAGAAGCTCCCGGGCGGCTTGACTCAGACAATGTTCCCAAAAGGTTTAATTTCAATTTGGTAGTATTGGTCAAATCAATATCCAAGTTAGTTCTCAAGTTTCCTCTTGAATACTTATTTTGGGTTGAATAACCTTCATTCATCACAGGATTTTTAATAAATCCTTTATCTGTAATAAGGTTAACCATAGTATAATAACGGAATTTTGAGCCACCACCACGGAATTCGATTGTATACTTGTTTGTTGCGGCTGTTTCTTTAAAGGTCTCATCTATCCAGTTTACATTAGGATACAAATAAGGATACATATTTGATGCACCACCAACCCCTGCACCTGTACGGAATGCCATAATTTCTTCATCAGAGTAACGTGGTGTCAATCCTTCATATCCTCTTGCCTCGTTTATTGCCTCTGCGTAAGTAGCTGCATCAACAAATTCAGGTCTTCTAGACTGGAAATTTATAAGATGATCATACGTAAACTTTATTTCCTTAGTGTTATACTTTCCTCGCTTTGTTGTTATCAGTACAGCACCGTTTATAGCCTTATATCCATATAGAGCAACAGCAGCAGCATCCTTAAGAATTGAAACAGATTCAACTTCTTCCGGGCTTACCAGTGTCAAATCTCTTTCTATTCCATCTACAATAATCAAAGGGGTACTGCTTGAAAGACTCTGAAGACCTCTGATATAGAAAGTTGGTTCAACAGATGCATAGTTACCTGCATTCTGCAAAGTTATCATACCTTCACCCTGTCCTATAAGGGCATTAGAAATGTTCTTTGCAGCTCTCTGGTTAAAAGACTCATTATATATTGTTGATACAGATGCAGTAGATTCCTGTCTGGTAAAAGCTTTGTTTGCACCAATATCTACCAATTGTTCTGCATATTCCATAACAATGGTAAGCGGCTTATTATTCTCTATTGAAACAATCTTGTCTCCATTATCAACAGAAGATATTTCCAGCTTTTCACCAACTGATGCTTCAATCTCAAAACGTCCTTTCTCATCTGTTGTCACTCTTGTAGCCGGTGCACCAACAATATTTACAGATGCACCATAGACTGGAGCTCCCCATTTGTCAATAATAAAACCTGAAATATTACCATCTGTATCTTGTGCACTTAACTGTGTACTCATACAAGCCAGTAAAGCCAATATACTTAATTTATTTTTTTTCATAAGAAATCATATTAATGTCAACCTCTATTACATTACCAACCCGGATTCTGAATTAAACCATATCCTTTATTTATTTCTGACAATGGGAATGGAGACAGATACCACTTTGTATCAAAACCATGAGTCCACCATTTACGTTCTATGTTCTTCAGTTGGAACTTCTCATAATCGAAATGGATAGGCTGCATTGCTCCTTTTCCATAGTCACCTTCATACCATTTTGTGGTAACTCTGTTTCCTTCTTCATCAAGTCTGTAGATTAGAATTCCATGCAAAGGAAGCTCAAATCTGTCAGCTCTCTTATAACGTACCAGGTCAAAATATCTGGAATCTTCCATACCTAATTCACAAGCTCTTTCACGTAACAATTCTTCCAAAAGAGCATTTTTATCTGACAGAAGATTCTTGTCAGGATTACATTCAACCAATCCTTTCATACCCACACGGGCACGGATTTCATCTATCAGATTTATACATCCCTGATAATCATTTTTTGATTGAAGTAAAGCTTCGGCATATGTAAGGTATAAGTCAGACAAACGCAGTGAAACCCACTGACAATACTGACGTTGATATTCAGTACCAATATAATATTTCATATTATCATAGCCTGTAGCATATTTACCATCCTCGTTTTTTGCTCCCATTCCGGCATCATAACCGCCTACCCATAATTCGTATGGCATACCAGACATAACACCAGAATCCCATCCAAGCATTTTAGGCAAACCATTTACACGAACTGTTTCATACAGACGTGGGTCACGGGTAAGCACCAAATTCTGAAGCAACTGCTGACCTTCTACCACATCACCCTTCACAAACATCTCGTCCAGTTTTCCTTCACCTTCTGTTTCTTCCCAATTAAAAGGAGTACCGTCACTCCAAGGGAACATCTCAACATATTCCTGTGTTGGAGTATACGAATTACGTCCATAATCACTCCATGAATGCCACATATAAGTAGAAGAATTGTATGCATCTGTTGTTGTTACTCTAACAGAATGCAGCACTTCCTTGCTTCCCTGCTTGATATATGCCATACGGAATGCCTGTCTATATTGCTCAGGAGTATCATCTTTTGACTGGTTCAACTCATAATATCCATTGCTCTGCAAAGCTGTAAAGAATTCCTCACATGCCTTTAAACAGTTATCCCAAAGTTCCTGTTTATATCCGCCATACCATACCAGATGTTTCTGTTCTGCCTCAGAACTGCCACCTGCAAATCCCTGATGGTCATTAAACAATGGTGATGCAGCAAACTGCCAAATCTTACATTTCAGTGCCATTGCACCTGCAACAGTCCATCTACCAGTATCACTTACAGGGTTACTATAGCTTCCATTATTCTGTGTACCGTCGTATGCCCAAAACAAAGCTCCAGAATCAATAGCTTCGTCAAGGAGTTTTATCATAAAGTTTACTGTTTCCTCCACTGTTGCACGAGGGAAAGAGTAACTGCTTTCTGTTCCAGTATAAGTCTGAGTAACAAGAGGAAGACCTCCATAATGTCTGAAAGCATCGAAATAACGTGCAGCAATCAAACATTTAGCCTGAGCTACAATATATTGTTTCTCCGAATCATCCATGTCAGGAACTTTATCAATATTCTCTATCAACATCCAGCACCAACGTACAACCTGCCATACCTGCTCTCTAGTATATCCGAAAACATCACCTCTTGTTCCATAGTCAGCTGTATGGGTTCCAGTATAATAACTGAAATACAATGTTGCTCCTGAATAATGCAACTGCCAGCAATCACTCAAAGCATCCACTTTTCCCAAATAGGGACTGGCAGAATCAGGGATATCACCATTCGAGTCAGTATTATAAGGCAAGCCATAATATTGTCTACTGTAACATGTATTTAAAAACTGGCGGACATAAACAGCACTATTGAATACCGTATCTTTGGTAGCTGTACCACCCGGAGCTTTTTCAAGAAAAGCATTTCCAAATTTTATTTGGTCAACGCATGAAGATGTTGAGATACCTGCCATTATCCCAAAACATGCAGCAACCAACCATTTATTATTTAATTTCATGATAATAATCTCTTAAAAGTTAAAAACCTAATTTTAGACTCAATGTATATGTTTTACTTAATGGATATGAAGGAGCATTAGTTGCTCTTGCTTCAGGGTCACCCCAAATATAAGGAGTGAAAGTCAATAAGTTATATCCACTAAATGCAAGCTGGCATGTATTAAGTCCCAACTTCTTCATCCAAGGAGTCTTAAAGTTATATGCTACCTGCAAAGTCTTCAGACGCAAATATTTTGCATCCTGTTCATACAATGTAGAAACGGCATAGTTGTTTGTAGAGTTCTCCCATGTTGCTCTAGGATATGCAGCATCCTGCGAAGGATTCTCTTCTGTCCAGGTATTCTCCAAATGATATACCAACAAACCACCATATTTGTTTCCTGCAGAAGAAAGGAAAGGCTGACGGAACACGTCAGAAATCATACGGCTTACATTCCATGCAGCGGTCCACTGTGTACTTACCTCAAAATTCTTCCATGAGAATCCGAAGTTAACACCAAGCATATATTCCGGATCGTCTGTATATCCATAATCATAACTCATATCCTGTGTATCAATCACTCTGTCACCGTTCAAGTCTACAAACACAGCATCACCAGGCTGGAGTGTTACTGTATATTCAGGGAAAGGACGGTTGAATGTCTTTTCATACAACTCAGGAGTTGACTCGTCATAATAACGCCAGAATACATACTGAGAACGAGCCCCGATTCTATGACCCTTCTGATACAGGTAATCATAGTTCTGTGGTTCTTCCTTCATTTCGATAATTTCATTCTGATTGTATGAAAGGTTTGCACCAATCCAATATCTGAAATTATCGTTTATCTTGTCATTCCATTTCAAAGATAATTCCCAACCCCAACTGTTTACCTTACCAAGGTTTGCATAGGGGGTAGTAAATCCTAACATTCCGGGAGCTGTAGCATCACGCAAAAGAATATCCCAACGATTTTCGAAATAATACTCTGCTGTAGCCTTCAATCTGTCATCAAAGAAATTTACATCAACACCATAGTTCTGTTTCAATGATTTCTCCCAAGTCACATCAGCATTATTCTTAGAATACTCTCTGGCACCAAGACTGATGGTTCCATTCTCTACACCAAAATTATAACCCCAAGCACTATTTCGGTCTGCTGTTACACGGTTAGCCAAGCTTCCAAGATTCACATTATATGGGTCAGCAAGGTAAAGAAATCTTCCACCTCCCTTGTCATTACCAACCAAACCGACACTGGCACGCAATTTCAAGAAACTAACAACAGGTTTTAACGGTTCGAAGAAATTTTCTTCACTGACAACCCATCCTACAGAACCCGCTGGGAAAGGAGCAAATCGTTTGTCTGGAGCAAAGTTTTCTGAACCATTATAACCGATATTGAATTCTGCCATGTATTTGTTCTTGTAGTCGTATGTCACACGACCTACCAGTCCGACATATCCGGTTGGTATATCTGAATAAGTACCTGGATAATATGATTTTGACTGATTGTACAATAAAAGACCACCTACAGTATGATCGCCAAAGGTTCTATTATAATTGAATCCGGCTTCCATATACCAATCTCTTGATCTTCCAGTTCCATAGCTGTAACTGATATCGGTATCCTTACTTCCGTCTACAGGACGTAAGCCTACAGTACCGTCATCCAGCAAGACAGGATTGTATGACATTACAGTACCACCGGAACCATATTTATTTACATTGAACGAACTGTTATAAGATCCTTTAATCTTGAATGACAACCCTTTTGTAAGAAAATCCAGTTTCTGATTAAGAACCAAGTCAATATTCAGTTTATTATTACTAGAAGAAGTAAAACCTCCTCCATAATAGCTTAAAGGATTCACGTCACCGACAAATGGTAGTCTGATGTCATTATAATCTGTTGTAGTATATACTAGTTTATCATCAACAAAACCGGCACTCTTAAAAGGTGTAGCATAATAGATGTTCTTAATCATACCGGATGTTCCCTGACTGGTACGAGGCTTATCAGAATTATCAATGTTACCTGCAATATTGAAAGACAATGTTGTTGTTTTTGTAACATCCATATCAAGATTTGAACGGTAGTTGAAACGTTTATACTGATAGCCAAGGCTATATGGCAAATCAAATTCCTTGAACAAACCACCTTGAGTATATGCCCCGGCAGAAATAAAATATCTTATTTTATCTGTACCACCAGAGATATTCATATTATGCTGACTCTGTATTGTAGCATCTTTCATAAGGTAGTCCACCCAATCGATACTTGGAAATCTTACAGGGTCTGAGCCTGTTCTGAATTTATCAATTACCTCAGGAGAAAAGACTTCAGTAATTCCATCATTTCTACACATCATGTTATAGAAATTGGCATAATCGTATGCCGAAGCCTGTTCAACCATTTTTGTAGGTACCAGTATAGATGCAGAAGTATTGAATGAAATCTTGGCTTTTCCTTCTTTACCACGCTTAGTTGTAATCAGGATTACACCATTTGCACCTCTCACACCAAATACTGCTGTAGCAGAAGCATCCTTTAAAATTGAAATACTCTCAATTTCATTAGGGTCAATATCATTCATACTTCTTTCCACACCATCCACCTGTATCAATGGAGTTGCATCGTTAAATGTAGCTTTACCACGAATGAATATTTCAGCAGCATCGGCTCCTGGCTCACCTGAATACTGTACTGTAGTAAGACCGGTCATGGAACCTCCGAGGACATTCGAAACAGACCCTACTGAAGTACGTGTCAATTCTTCAGACTTGACACTGGCAATAGCACCTGTCAATGTAACTTTCTTCTGTGTACCATAAGCTACGACTTCTACCTCCTGGAGCATCTGTGAATCATCCTCTAGGACAACACGCATACCTTTCCTGGCAGTTATCGTTTTTGTCTCATATCCGATAAATGAGATAACCAGTTTTGCTCCAGGTTTAACATTCAATGTGAATTCTCCATTAAAATCGGTAATAGTACCGATTGACGTATTTTCAATTATTACGTTGGCGCCTATAATAGGTTCACCATTTGAATCAATAACAGTTCCTTTTATAGCAACATCCTGCTGTATTACATTAACAGCAGCAGAAACAGGCTGTATACCTATCATTGGAACAAATCCCAATGCTGAAGCCATAATGGCAAAAGGCAATGCTGTTCCACTAAATATATTTTTCTTATTCATATTGATATCATTTCATAACACAAATTATAAGGCTTTACCTTAATAGAAACAAATGATTAAAAAGCTAACATCAGACGGAAATATCCTGCACGAGAGCCGCGTTCACGCTGTAATATCTCCATACCTCCATCCATGTGGTGAAGCCACATATAAGAATCATTTCTTTCATTACTGCTCCAGTAGAATCCCGTTAACTGTCCTGCTGGTGTTGAAGAAAGTTCAGTTCCGCCTACATTCTTAATTTTCTTATTTATAGCGCTCATATTACTATATACAAGATCCAATTCTGCTAGATTAGGTAAATACCAAGCAGACGCAGATATTGGAACTTTAACATCATTTCTATAAGTAGTTATATAGTCGTATGCCCTATCACAAGGTGTTGTAGTTCCACTCTCATAACACATTGTCAACAATACAGTATTGTTATATCCCAAATAACCTGGATACATATCTATAGGACTTGTACTATTACCTGTATTACATCCTACAAATTTATCAGCCCAGTCTTCATCACTTGTAAACCATGTACTGAACAATCCTTTACCACTAAACTGACTAGTTGTTCCCTTAGAATCATTCAATGCAAGTACAAGACCATGTTTTGCTTCTGGATAATCTCTGAACAAAGCATCATTAGTTTCTGTATACATGTCAGGATGAGTAACATGAACTTGTGGGTTTCCTACAGAACATACTATACCGATACAATTTTCAGGTACGGTTTCAGAACTACCGCTTACCAGTTTACCATCTGCACAGAAATAATCTCCTACGGCAAGTTCGTGAGTTATCTTATTATTATCATTGATAGAGAACATTGTAGCACATCCACCTTCCAGATTAGCATCGAAAGTAAAGCTCATTTCTTTTGCACCTTCATAAGTACCACTTATAGTAGTAGATTTGTTAGGTTCAACAAGCATCATGTATGTCTGGGTAGAAGCATCATAATATGCGCTTCCTTCTTCACCGGCATAATTTATTGTTTTAGGAGTAATTCCCGGTATTACATAGTCAGAAATTGTAGGATCTGTAAATGTATATGTCAATGAAGGCATTTTGATAACAGCCAACCCCATTCTATGATTCATAACGAAAGAGACTTTACCCTGAAGACGTTCTCCTTCAGCCGATGCAGAACTTGTCATTAAATCATACTTAGTATAATTCTCATTACTTTGGTCAGCTCCAACTTCCCATTTGCTTACCATAGTTGCAAACGGATCTTCTTCTGTAGGTTCAAATTTAGGATTCTCAGTATAAGGATAATAAGCATAGAAAGTGAATTTCCTGAATTCAGTACCTTTATATTCTATCACATCACCCTCTAATTCCCAAATACCATCAATATAAGTAAATTTTCTATTATTTATATTTTCTACTATAGTCCCATCACTCTTTACTGCAAATACACCGATAGCATCATTCTGAGCAAATTTTGTAACATATGCATCATTGATTGCCCTGCTATTTTCATCTGTATCGTAAGCAGCAGTAGTAATATTTAAACTTAATCTTTGAATATCGTCATTCGAAGTATTTGAAACTTCTTCTTTTGTACAAGAAAATAAAATAGCACTACAAGAAAGACATGCTAAAATATAATTAAATGATTTCATACTATTTTTTTGATTATAAATGATTTACAATAGATTATTCAGTCACTTCTGTTGGGATTACTTCTTGTTCTGTCATATCTCCCCATCCACCGGCAGTTATATCAGCTTCAGTACCTGCAAGAGATGGATCAGGTGCCAATGTACCACCATCAACATTAGTCCATGGGTTGATTTCAGTTCCGGTAATAGTAAGTTTGATAGGATTATCATTATAATCGTTAGCTGTTAATGTATAAGTGTATGAATATCCAGGTTTAAGTTCTGGCAAATCAACATTTACCTGATAATAAATACCATTCATACCTGCCTCTATAAGCAGTTTTTCTTCTAAAGTTTGTGGCAATACCACAGCTGTCATGGTATGGTTTGATTCTTCAGTCAGAACCTGATTTATGCTTTCTACAACAGCTGTAGAATCAATAGCTGTAGCACCAGTATTAGGATTGAATGTACCTTTTAATCTTAATCCTGTAACATAACAATCAATATCAGAAAGTCCTTCAGTAAGATCTTCACCAGCTTGGAATTTCAAAACAATTCTACTCATAACATGCTGGAAAGCTAACTGAACATTCGGTTGTTCACGATTTGCAACACTTGATGCATACAGAAAATCTATTTTTTTACGACTTTCTTCATCTTTCTGATTATCAGTAGTAGTACTTACGGAGATATTTGGTTGAGCAACACCATCTTCTCCCATATAAGGAGAATAAGCCGATACGTTATACTCCTCAGTACCCATCAACCAAATTTCCTTTCTTTCATTGACTGCATAGAAAAAATTACCAGCATCACCTGAATACTTGTATTTTACATTTATCTGTTTGTCACCGCAAGTAATACCTATACTGTCACCAACCTCCCAATTAGTTTCTGTAGCTCTAGATGAAACCATGCCACTATTTTGGTTTTCATCAATAACAGCACTGAAAGTTACTTTAACACCATTTTCATTAGAAAATTTAATATCTGATACATTTATATCTGTACTGCAAGAGGTGGTTAACAAAAGACCTAATACCGAAACAGAACATAAATTAAAACAAACTTGCTTAAATGGCTTTAAGCATTGAAACACATTAATAAAATTCCTGCTTTCCATGAAATATATATTTAGTTAAACAAAAAATACAAAGGCATTACATGTTATATTTTCACAAAAATAGACACATGTTTAATTTTTAGCACAAGAAAAGCGTACATAAACATGGAATTTTATGTACACAAGGAAAAAACTTAAGAGAATAAAATTAAAAAGACCTCAAGGTTGCACAAAATCAAATAATTTTGTTGTTGTAGTCATTTTCACATCACCATTCTGAATGGTAGAAACATTCAATGTAAAATCAATAAAATCGTCATCAGAAACATTTGCCTCCTTAAACAATGCATATAGTTCATTAGGTAATTTAAAACACAATGAAGATTTTACAATATTTGTACTTGATTCATTACCTATATTATAGTATAGATTCAAAGATATCTTTTTAGATACTGCATCTAAATCATTTTTACTGTCATAAAAAAGAGAGAATCTTGTAGGTTCAGTACCGGAATAAGCAAAAGTCCCTGTAATATTTACATAACCATTAGCTACATAAAAAGATTCATTATTATCAATACTTTGCATTTTCTGATTTTTTACAATAAGTGAGTCCTGCCCATTCTCTATATATTCATTACTGGAAATATCTATCAGATTTACAAATGTAGGCAACTCACTACAATATGTCGGTACCAAAAGAATGTCATATTCACTGTTTGAATTTAGTTTATCCAGA
>artificially_reared_1__coassemble_254_pt1 | contig 30325 bp, 26 predicted proteins | sample artificially_reared_1__metabat2_low_PE_002 | metagenome-assembled genome bin artificially_reared_1 | reverse complement strand
CTTCCTACTTCAAGCGTTATTTCCCAATCGTCACGTATTACTATTGGGCGTACGTTTAAACTGTGTGGGGCAACTGCTGTGATACTGATTGTTCCGCTTTGAGGTACCATAATAGGACCGCTTACACTTAAAGAATATCCGGTAGAACCTGTAGGAGTAGCAATAATAAGTCCGTCTGCCTGGTATATATTTAAAAGTTCGTTATTAATGTATGCCTTAATAGTTATCATAGAGGAACTGTCTCTTTTTAGAACTGCTATTTCATTTAAGGCATAAGGGCAACCTTTTAAAATGTTATTTTCACATGTAAGTTTAAGTACTCTTCTAGGTTCTGCAATGAAATTTCCATTATAAATATCTTCAAATGTTTCTTCCATTTCATCAGGAGAAATTGCAGCTAAAAATCCTAATCTTCCTGTATTTATTCCTAAAATTGGTATTTCTTTTTCTCCTACTCTGCTGGCTGCTTTAAGGAATGTTCCGTCGCCGCCGATACTTAATACCATGTCAGCAGTGAAATTATTGCCGTCAAATATCTGGAGATCGCTTAAATCTGTTTGAGTGTGTATTCTTAGGAATTCATAGAATTCATGACTAATACATATTTCCGCATTCTTTTTACGGAGAATTTTGAGTAAATGAGTAACGTGGGCTGATTTGTGTTCTTGATATGTATTCCCAAAAATGGCAAATTTCATCTCCTTTTGCATAAAGTGTAGCTTGTTATCAATCTTTTTTAACCTGTATGTTAGTTGGTTTATGATAAAACCTACTAACTTTGCATTCTGATATGCAAAGATATAAAAATCATTCATTATGACCAAACTAAGCGTAAATATAAACAAAATAGCCACTTTGCGTAATGCACGTGGTGGTAATAATCCTGATGTAGAGAAAGTTGCATTAGATTGTGAAGCTTTCGGCGCTCAAGGTATTACTGTTCATCCGCGCCCGGACGAACGTCATATCAGACGTAGTGATGTGTATGCATTGCGTCCGCTGTTGAAAACAGAGTTTAATATAGAAGGTTATCCTTCCCCTGATTTTATTGATTTGGTGCTTAAGGTGAAACCTCATCAGGTGACATTGGTTCCAGATGCTCCAGACCAGATAACATCAAATGCAGGATGGGATACAAAAAGTAATTTGGAATTTTTGTCGGACCTGATGGACAGATTCGGGGAGGCAGGTGTTAGGACCTCAATATTTGTGGGTACTGATATAGAAATGATAGAATATGCTGCACGTGCTGGAGCTGATAGGGTGGAACTTTATACCGAACCGTATGCTTCCGGGTATAAAAAGAATCCGGATGAGGCTGTAGCTCCTTTTGTAGAGGCTGCAAAGGCTGTGCGTAGACTTGGTATGGGGCTTAATGCCGGACATGACCTGAGTCTGGAGAATCTTGAATTTTTCCATCGTAATATTCCATGGCTTGATGAGGTGTCGATAGGTCATGCATTGGTATGTGATGCACTGTATCTGGGACTGAAGAAAACAATTGAAGAATACAGAAAATGTTTGGAATGAATCAACAGACAACCAACAACTAACATCTAACAACTAAAAATATCATGCAATTACTTACTCTTTTGGCAGCTGCACAGATTGCTGCCGACACTATGGCAGGTGCGAATCCTGTTCTTACTCCGGTGGTGGATGGAGAACCGCAAATGAATCTTTGGGATATGGCCCTTAAGGGCGGGTGGATTATGGCTGTATTGGCACTTATGTCAGTCATAGCATTCTACATTTTCTTTGAGCGTGCTTTTACTATAAACCGTGCAGCGAAAGAGGATCCATTGTTTATGGATAGAATACGCGATTACATTCGTAGTGGTGAAATAAAATCTGCAATCAACTATTGCCGTATTGCAAATACTCCGGCTGCAAGAATGATAGAAAAGGGTATTACTCGTATGGGACATCCGGTAGCAGATGTTCAGGCCGCTATCGAAAATACTGGAAACATTGAAGTGGCAAAACTAGAGAATGGTCTTTCAATAATGGCTACGATATCAAGTGGAGCTCCCATGTTAGGATTCCTTGGAACTGTAACTGGTATGGTTCAGGCGTTTTGGAATATGGCAAATGCGGGTAACAATATTGACATCACCCTACTGTCAAGCGGTATATATGAGGCAATGATAACCACAGTAGGCGGTTTGGTTGTGGGGATTATAACTATGTTTGCGTACAATCATTTGGTATACAGAATTGATAAAGTAGTCAGCCAGATGGAGGCACGTACTATGGCTTTTATGGATTTACTGAACGAACCTAACGAAAAATAATGTGTCATGGCGCTAAAGAGAAGACAAAGGATATCACCGGGATTCAGTATGTCGTCGATGACTGACCTGATATTCCTGTTGCTTATATTCTTTATGATTACTTCGACTATGGTTTCACCTAATGCCATCAAGGTGTTACTCCCACAGGGATCGCAGCAGACATCGGCAAAACCTATGGCAAGAATAATCATAGACAGGGATTTGAATTATTACGGGGCTTTCGGAAATGAGGACGAAATGCCGCTCTTTATTGATGAGGTTACAGGCTTTCTGCAGAACTGTGCTGCCAGGGAAGCTGAAATGTATGTGGCGCTCTATGCCGACGAATCTGTTCCTTACAGAGAGATAGTGCGCATACTGAATGTAGCAAACGAGAATCACTTTAAAATGGTGTTGGCCACAAGAAAGCCGGATAAAAAATGAAAAGAAACAGAATAACAGGAATTATAGGAACACTGGCTGTGCATGTACTGGTGGTGGTGTTGCTGTTCTTGCTACGTCTGGCTGTGCCGGAAAAGCAGGAGGAAGGAGGTGTGCCTGTTATGATGGGAAATACCGAACTGGCTCAGGGTAATGCCAATCCTTATCAGATGACAGAGGTGGACGTGATGCAGCAGCCACAACCTGAGGTCCAGACTGTGCCAGAACCACAACCTGAGGTGGAACAACCTATGATAACACAGCAGGACGAGCCCTCATTGAAGATGAAGGAGGAAAAACCGAAGAACGACAAGAATGCGGAATCTCCGAAAAAAGAAACTCCTAAAAAGAATACTGAAGTTAAGCCGGAAGTTGTAAAGGAGAAAACTGAGGCTGAAAAACGTGCTGAAGCGGAAAAAGCTGCTGCTCAGGCTGCTGCAAACAAAATAGCCGGAGCTTTCGGAAAGGGAGCTCAGATGGGTAGCAAGGGTACGTCTGCATCGAGCTCGGGAGTTCAAGGCAAAACGGATGGAAACAGCCAGAACGGAGGTATGGCAGGTATGGGAGGATATGGTACTTTCGACCTGAACGGACGTAGCCTGGGACAAGGAGGTTTGCCTGTGCCTGTGTATAATGTGCAAGAAGAAGGGCGTGTGGTAGTGACTATTGTGGTCAGTCCATCAGGACAGGTGATAAGTACAAGTATAAATAAGCGTACAAATACTGTAAATCCGGCATTAAGGAAAGCTGCCGAGGATGCTGCCCGCAAGGCTCGTTTTAATGCGGTGGACGGTCCTGACAATCAAAGCGGGACCATAACGTATTATTTCAGGCTCAGATAGCGGGCAGTTAATAATGGATATTATTTGAGGTGTTGTCTTTAAGCCTTTTATTTAATTTTTAATTCTATAACTCTTAATTGACTTACGCATGAAACCTATGATTTTTTTAGCTGAAGGGTTCGAGGAATCTGAAGCATTATTACCACTTGACATTCTTCGCCGCGGCGGTGTGGATGCCTTTACTGTGTCTGTGTCGGCTGACAGGATTGTGAAAAGTTCGCATGGAGTCCAGATCGTTGCTGATGCTGTGATGGACGAGATATCTGCAGCTGATGTGCAGATGATTATTCTGCCGGGAGGGCTTCCGGGAGCCACAAATCTTGATGCTTGCCAGGCTCTTGACAGACTGATTATGGATTTTGCTGCTGAGGGCAAGCCTATGGCTGCTATCTGTGCGGCTCCTATGGTGTACGGTAAGCGTGGCTTGCTGAAAGGGAAAAAAGCTACATGCTATCCTGGATTTGACAAGTATCTTGATGGAGCTGAATATACAGGCAATATGGTGGAATTTGTGGACAACTTCATTCTTGGTAAAGGTCCGGCAGCTGCTGCCGAGTTCGGATTTTCCATCCTGGAGAAACTGGCAGGACGTGAGAAGGCTGACGAGGTAAGAAAAGGTATGCTTTATATCTGATGAAGCAGTATATCATTATAGTAGCAGGGGGGAAGGGATTGCGTATGGGAGGTGACCTGCCCAAACAGTTTATCCCCCTTGCGGGTAAACCTGTGCTGATGCATACGCTGGAGAACTTCTTCTCCTTCTCGCCCGTGATGGATATTATTCTGGTTCTTCCGCGCGGTCATCAGGAATATTGGCGCAACCTGTGTCAGGAGTATAAGTTCGGTGTACCACACCGTATTGCTGATGGAGGCGAGACGAGGTTTCATTCTGTAAAGAACGGCCTGGCGCTGGTTGACGATGATGATTCTGTTGTGGGAGTTCACGACGGTGTGCGTCCGTTTGTATCGCATGAGGTAATCCGCCGTTGTTATGATATGGCTGGATGTGGAAAGGCTGTAGTACCGGTGACAGGTGTGGTGGAAACAATACGCAGGATTGGGCCGGACGGAGCAAGTGTTACTGTGCCTCGTGATTCGTACCGGCTGGTTCAGACTCCGCAGGTGTTTCCTACGCGTATGCTTAAGGAGGCATATGCCGCAGGCTATAAAGAGGGTTTTACCGACGATGCATCGGTGGTAGAAGCTATGGGCATTGGTGTGGAGCTGGCTGAAGGAAACAGGGAGAATATAAAAATTACCACTCCTTTCGATATGGTTGTGGCAAAAGTGTTATGTCACTAACAACCAACAACTAATCTCCCCATGTCTCTATCATCCCGCGACATAAAATTCCTCCCTGGTGTGGGACCGCACAGGGCGGAAATTCTGGAGAAGGAGCTGGGAATACGTTCCTTCAGGGACTTGTTGTATCATTTCCCGTATAAATATGTAGACCGTAGCCGTATATACCGTATATCGGAGATAGACGGCACGATGCCGTACATCCAGCTCAAGGGACAGATTCTGAGTTTTGAGGCTCTGGGAGAGGGGAGACAGCGCAGGCTGGTGGCGCACTTTTCGGATGGTACGGGAGTGGCAGATCTGGTATGGTTTCAAGGGATAAAGTTTGTCACAGGGAAGTATAAATGTAGGGAGGAGTATATAGTATTCGGGAAGCCTACAGTCTTTGGCGGCAGGGTGAACATTGCTCATCCTGATATAGAGTATGCCGATGGTGTGACACTTTCGGCTATGGGACTCAGGCCTTATTATAATACCACGGAGAAGATGAAGCGCATGAATATTTCATCGGGAGCGATAGAGAAGCTTATGGCTACACTTTTCAGCGTGATAGGTGATGATGTAGAGGAAGAGTCACTCAGTCCTGGGATTGTTGCATCTCATGGGCTTATGCCAATAATGGAGGCATTGCACAATGTGCACTTCCCGAAGAATCCTGAGCTCCTGAGACGGGCGCAATACAGACTCAAGTTCGAGGAACTGTTCTATATACAGCTTAATATCCTGCGCTATTCGCGTGAGAGGAGGAACCGTTTTGGGGGAATCGTCTTCAGCAGGGTGGGCGAAAATTTCAATACGTTTTATTCTGAATATCTGCCTTTCAGTCTTACTGGAGCGCAGAAGCGTGTGGTGCGAGAGATGCGCCGCGACATGGGAAGCGGACGTCAGATGAACCGCCTGCTTCAAGGTGATGTGGGAAGTGGGAAGACTCTGGTGGCTCTGCTTGCCATGCTTATAGCTCTGGACAACGGATATCAGGCGTGTATGATGGCGCCTACGGAAATTCTTGCGTCGCAGCATTATGAGACTCTGTGTCGTTTCCTTGATGGTATGAATGTCAGAGTGGAGCTGCTTACCGGTTCTGTCAAGGGAAAGAAACGCGAGACGATACTTCGGGATCTTATGGCGGGGAGTGTGAATATCCTGGTGGGTACACATGCGGTGATAGAAGATACTGTAGAGTTTGCCTCTCTTGGACTTGTCATTATTGACGAACAGCATCGTTTCGGAGTGGAGCAGAGAGCGAGGCTGTGGACCAAGAACAAGGTTCTGCCTCATGTACTCGTCATGACGGCTACTCCTATTCCGCGTACACTTGCAATGACGCTTTATGGCGACTTGGATGTATCTGTTATAGATGAACTGCCTCCGGGAAGGAAACCTGTTACGACTGTACATCGTTTTGACAGTATGAGGGCTTCGATGTATGAGTTTGTGCGCGGGCAGTTGCGTATGGGGCGTCAGGCGTATATCGTGTATCCGCTTATCCAGGAAAGCGAAAAGATGGATATCAAAAACCTCGAGGACGGATATGCTATGGTGTGTGAGGTGTTTCCGGAATATAAGGTCAGCCGTGTGCATGGCAAGATGAAACCAGTGGAGAAGGATGAGGAGATGCGGCGTTTTGCGCAGTGCGAGACGCAGATTATGGTTGCCACTACGGTAATAGAGGTTGGGGTGAATGTGCCCAATGCTTCGGTAATGGTGATTGAGAATGCCGAACGTTTTGGTCTTTCGCAGTTGCATCAGCTTAGAGGAAGAGTGGGCAGAGGGGCTGACCAGTCATACTGCATATTGATGACCGGATACAAACTTTCGGAGGAAACACGTAAAAGAATTCAGATAATGGTGGACACGAACGACGGGTTCGAAATAGCTGAGGCAGATTTGAAACTGCGCGGTCCGGGAGATATCGAAGGAACGCAGCAGAGTGGGGTGGCTTTCGACCTCAAGATTGCTAATCTGGCACGCGACGGACAGCTGCTGCAGTATGTACGCGAGGTAGCGGAACGTATCATCGACGATGATCCGCAGGCAGCGAAACCTGAGAATATGGTGGTGTGGCGACATCTGGCGGAAATCAGGAAACGGAATGTCGATTGGTCGGCTATATCATAGGAAATATGGCATTTTAAGGCGCAATGTAACATACGGAAAAGTTTTTGTTACATTGCGCCTTGTGTATGTAACCTCGTACAAACCCTTTGTATCATACGGAGATATGATAAGGTGTAGTTTTACCTATCTTTGCCTAAAATCAAACATATCATGAATACACATAGATTATATTCAGTAATTATAGCATTATTATCTGCATGGACGATAATTACAGATGCTATGGCAGAGGTGAGGGTGTCGCCTCTTATTTCGGATGGGATGGTGCTTCAACGCGGACGTAGGCTGAAGATAAGCGGATGGGCTGACAGTGGAGAGAAGATTAATTTGAGTCTTGCCGGCAGAAAGTATGAGACACATGCCGGAGTAGACGGACGCTGGGCGGTGGAGCTGGAACCGATGAAGGCTGGCGGACCATATGTGATGAAAATTAACGCGCTGGCTGTGCGCGATGTGATGGTGGGCGATGTATTCCTCTGTTCGGGGCAGTCCAACATGGAGCTTACGGTGGCAAGGGTGATGGACAGATTTGCAGACGAAGTGAATGGATATGAGAACTCACGTGTGAGGTATCTCAAGGTGCCTTATGCATGGCGTTTCGACCATCCGGCAGACAGCATACGCCGGGAGTCGTGGAAGCCTATGACGGAAAGGAACGTAATGGGGTTCTCGGCATTGTGTTATTTCTTTGGCAGGCTGATGCAGGAGCGCACGGGAGTGGCTGTGGGTATTGTGAATGCCAGCTGGGGAGGTACTCCGGTGGAGGCATGGATGAGCGAGGATGCGCTGAAGGATTTTCCGGAATATATCAATCTGAAGTCTGTGTACGAGGATAAGAAACTCACGGACGAGATATCGCGCATGGAGCGTATGCGTCAGGCAGCTTGGAGCAGGCAGCTTTATGCGGCAGATCCGGGGATGCATGCATCGGAACCATGGTATGCATCGGAGTTGGATGACAGCAGTTGGCAACGGGTGGACATGTTTTCGAGCTCGTGGGCTGTCCGTCGTGGACGTCCTGCTGCTGGGTCACACTGGCTCAGGAAAGATTTCACTGTGTCTGGTGCTATGGCTGAATGTGAGACAGTGTTGCGCCTGGGATGTATGGTGGATGCTGACTCGGTGTATGTGAACGGCCGTTTCGTGGGAACAACCGGCTATCAGTATCCTCCGCGTATATATAGGATTCCTGCGGGATTGCTTCGCGAGGGAAGAAATCAGGTGACTGTTCGTCTGGTGAGCTATGGTGGCATGCCATCGTTCGTAAGAGAGAAACCATATAAGATTATCGGCAGCGGCGAGGAAGTATCGCTCGAGGGAGAGTGGAAATATCGTGCGGGGGCGCAGATGCCGTCGTCTCCATCGTCTACCTCCTTTCAGAATATGCCTACAGGGCTGTTCAACGGGATGATAAGTCCGCTGGCAGGCTATGAGTTCAAGGCTGTGGCATGGTATCAGGGCGAGTCGAATGTGGGCAGATGGGGCGAGTATTCGGAATTGCTTTGTGCGATGATGAAGGACTGGCGAAAGACTTTTGGCGACGACTTACATTTCTATATCATAGAACTGGCTGATTTTCTGGCTCCGGACGATCCAGGAAGAAGGGCGTGGGCTGAGATGAGAAAGCAACAGGCTATGGCGGCGGAAAGAGATGGCAACGCTACTCTTATAAAGAACAGCGATACGGGCGAGTGGAACGACATTCATCCGCTGGATAAGAAGACGGCGGCGGAAAGGCTGGTCAGAGCTGTGATGGAGAATGATGCGAAATCTAATAAATGAAATCTAACAACTATAAACTAATAACCCTAATGAATGTTCTTAACCAAAAAGTGTCCATGGCCGAGAAGGTGGGCTATGGACTGGGAGACTGTTCGGCGAACCTGGTCTTCCAGATGATGATGATTTATCAGACTAAGTTTTATACCGACGTGTTCGGACTGGAGGGTGCCATAGCGGGTACGGTGATGCTTGTGGCGCGCATAGTAGATGCGTTTGTGGACCCTACAGTGGGGATTATATCTGACAGAACAAATACGCGATGGGGAAAGTATCGTCCGTGGGTGCTATGGACTGCGCTACCGTTCATGGTGTTCTATGTGTTGGCGTTCTATAACCCTGGAATCGAGGATAAAGGGTTGGTAGCGCTGTATGCCACTATCTCGTACACTTTGCTTATGACGATGTATTCGTTCAACAACACTCCTTACTCGTCGCTGGGCGGGGTGATGTCGGCTGATATCAAGGAGCGTACCAGCATCACTTCGGTGAGGTTCGTGTTCTCCACCATAGCGCAGTTCGTGGTGCAGGGACTCACACTGCCTCTGGTGGGCAAGTTCTCCGAGGGGGCGGACAAGGCGCACGGATGGCTGTGCACCATATCGCTGTTTGCCGCCGTGGGGCTGGCGTGTCTGCTGGTGGTGTTCTTCTCTACCAAAGAGCGTATCACTCCTCCGGCAGGACAGAAAAATGATACGCGTCAGGACATTAAAGACGTGCTGAGCAGTGTGCCTTGGAAGGCGATGTTTGTGCTCACTCTCTTCGTGTTCATCACCCTGGCTATGTGGGGTAGCGCGATGAACTATTATTTCGAGAATTATGTGGACCCTGTGGCGTTGTATGCCTTCCTGGATAATATCGGACTGGCCTCGGACGGGGCTTCTGACTCGTGGGGATATGCAGTGCTCAATGCTTTTGGGCTGGTGGTGAGCTCGCCGGACAAGGCGTACGAGGTTGGCTTCGGTGTGTTCAACATGCTGGGGGCGCTGGTGCAGTTCTTCGGTGTGATCTTCCTCTCGGAGTATCTGGCTGCCAAGTATGGCAAGAAGCGCACGTTCATAGTGTGTCTGGCGCTTACGGCGGTGTTCACTGCAATGTTCTACATCCCTGCCAGGAATAATATAGGGCTGATGTTTGCCCTCAACTTCCTGAAGAGTCTGGCCTATGCGCCTACCGTGCCTCTGCTGTGGGCCATGATAGCCGATGTGGCGGACCATTCGGAGTATGTACACTACCGCCGTGCCACGGGATTCGTGTTTGCCGGTGTGGTGTTCGCACTCAAGGCCGGACTGGGCGTGGGGGGAGCCATCCTGGGATTCCTTCTGTCGGGTTTCGGATATGTGTCCGGCGCGGGAGTGGCACAGTCGGAATCGGCTGTCAACGGCATCGTGATGTCATCCAGCATCATCCCTGCGGCTTTCTTCTTCGTGGGAGTGATAGCGCTGTTCTTCTATCCTATCAGCAAGGAATATAACGAGAAGATGCAGGCGGAACTGAAGATAAGAAGAAGCAGAAACGATTACTAACAACTAATAACTAAAAACTCATACTAATGAAACTGAAAAACATTTTTGCCGCATCGGTGTGCGGTGCCGTGGTGGTGGCGTGTGCTGGCGGAACTGCCGGTGTGACTGTGGAAAAAGGACTGAAGGATGCCGTGGGCGACAAGTTCCTCGTGGGTACGGCGCTCAATGTGTGGCAGTCGGGAGGGATGGACACCTCGGCTGTGAAGATTGTGAAACGTCACTTCAACGCTATAGTGGCAGAGAACTGCATGAAGATGGAAGAGGTGCATCCTGCCGACGGGGTGTACAACTTCAAGGAGGCCGACAAGTTTGTGAACTTCGGAATAGAGAACGGACTGACCGTGACGGGACACTGCCTGATATGGCATTCGCAATGTCCTGAGTGGTTTTTCCTGGACGAAAAGGGAAACACTGTATCGGCCGAGGTGCTGAAGCAGAGGATGAAGGAGCATATCACTACGGTGGTGACCAGATATAAAGGTAAAATCAAGGGATGGGACGTGGTGAACGAGGCTATCGTGGAGGACGGCTCATACCGCAAGAGCAAGTTCTACGAAATCCTGGGCGAGGAGTTCATCCCGCTAGCTTTCCAGTATGCTCACGAGGCTGATCCGGACGCGGAACTCTACTATAATGACTATGGTATGAATGTGAAGGGCAGACGCGACGGAGTGGTGAAGATGGTGAACCAGCTGAAGGAACGCGGACTGCGCATCGATGCCGTGGGCATGCAGGGGCACATGGGCATGGACTATCCTAACATAAAGGAATTTGAGGAGAGCATGCTTGCCTTTGCCGCTACAGGGGTGAAGGTGATGATTACGGAATGGGACATGAGTGCGCTGCCTACTGCACGCCAGAGTGCCAACATTTCGGACACTGTAGCGTTCAAGAAGACGCTTAACCCGTATCCGGAGAATCTTCCCGACTCGGTGAACAAGGCGTGGAACGAACGTATGGCTCAGTTCTTCGACCTCTTCGAGAAGCATGCCGACATCGTGACTCGTGTCACAGCATGGGGAGTGACCGACGGCGACTCGTGGAAGAACAACTTCCCGGTAAGAGGAAGAAAGGACTACGCGCTGCTGTTCGATCGCAACTATCAGCCTAAGGAATTCGTGAAGGAGATTATCTCTGAATCGGAAAATGTGAATAAGTAACAGACTAAAGATTATAACAATGTATAAAAACTTTGTCGTGCTGCGGGGAATTCCTGCTGCAGGACATTTAAAATTGACTTGATATGAAAAAAGAAGAAAGATATCTTTTCCCTGCCGACTATATGGCAGACCCTTCGGTGCATGTTTTCAACGGACGCCTGTACATCTACCCGTCGCACGACCGCGAATCGGGTATTCCTGAAAACGACAACGGCGACCATTTCGACATGAACGACTATCACGTGCTCTCTACCGACGATGTGATGAACGGCGAGGTGACAGACCACGGCGTGGCACTCCGCGTGGCCGATATCCCTTGGGCCGGACGCCAGCTTTGGGACTGCGACGTGGCTTACAAGGACGGCAAGTATTACCTCTACTTCCCTTTGAAGGACCGCAACGACATCTTCCGCATGGGAGTAGCCATCAGCGATAAACCTGAAGGTCCTTTCATCCCTCAGCCGGACCCTATACGCGGAAGCTACAGTATCGACATGGCTGTGTTCCGCGACGACGACGGCAGCCACTATATCTATTTCGGAGGTATCTGGGGCGGACAGCTGCAGCGCTACCGCGACAATAAGGCTATCGAGAATCCGCACCTCCCTGCCGATGACGAACCTGCATTGCCTAGCCGCGTGGTGAAACTTGCCGATAATATGCTGGAGTTTGCCGAGGAACCTCGTCCTGTTCTCATCCTTGGCGAGGACGGAAAGCCGCTCACTGCGGGCGACCCTCACCGTTTCTTCGAGGCTTCGTGGATGCACAAGTATAACGGCAAGTATTATCTGTCGTACTCCACAGGCGACACTCACCTGCTGTGCTATGCCGTGGGCGACAATCCTTACGGACCGTTCACATACCAGGGCGTAATCCTCACTCCTGTCATCGGATGGACCACCCATCACTCTATCGCCGAGTATAAGGGCAAGTGGTATCTGTTCCATCATGACTGTGTCCCTTCGAACGGAAAGACATGGCTCCGCAGCCTGAAAGTAGTGGAACTGGAGTATGATGCCGACGGAAAAATCATCACCATAGAAGGAAGCGAGGATATCAGCAAGTTCGGACAGAGATATTGATAGGTTACAAGGTTTTTCTATAATTGATAAGGTCTCCATCCGGAAGGCAACCTTGTCAATTTAAAATTATATGACATAAGTACATAAGAACATATACAAGTAAAAAATCTGTTCTTTTATACTTTTGTCAAAAAATATATTCACAAACTTAACACTTTTTCATGCTGAAACGAATATTATTAGCTTTGTTTATATGCGCCGCGGCCCTGTCGTCCCATGCCGAGGACGGCAGTCGCCTGTGGTTGCGCTACGACACTGTGACCGTACGTCCGCAGATTGAGGCTCAGGTGGATTCTCCCACTATGCGCCTTGCTGTAGACGAGCTGTCGGCTTTCTGGCGCGGTGGCAAGGTCTCGCTCCAGCTTATGGCAGACGGCAAATACCTGGCTTTGGGCAGAGACGCCTATACCATCACTTCGGAGGACGGGGTTATCAGACTGCGCTCGCTGTCGGAAACAGGACTTCTTTACGCGGCATATCATCTGTTGCGCCTGCAGGCATGCGGAAACGACTGTACCGCACCCGACATCTGCGAGAAGCCCCTCAACGATATCCGCATACTCAATCATTGGGACAATCCGGACGGAACCATCGAACGCGGGTATGCCGGACGCTCGCTCTGGAAATGGGACGAACTGCCTGCCACACTCTCTCCCCGATATAAGGAATACGCCCGTGCCAATGCGTCAGTGGGCATCAACGGTACTGTGCTGAACAATGTCAATGCCTCTCCGGATGTTCTCTCGTCCGAAAACCTTACCAAGGTCAAGGCGCTGGCAGATATCTTCCGTCCTTATGGAATCAAGGTCTACCTGTCTGTGAATTTCGCCACACCGATGAAGCTCGGTGGCCTGACTACTGCCGATCCGCTTGATGCCGGAGTGGCAGAGTGGTGGAAGCAGAAAGTCCGCGAGGTATATTCTCTGATTCCCGATTTCGGAGGATTCCTTGTGAAAGCCAACTCCGAGGGACAGCCCGGTCCGTGCGACTATAACCGTACGCATGCCCAGGGAGCCAATATGCTGGCTTCAGCCCTTAAACCCTATGGCGGCATTGTGATGTGGCGTGCCTTTGTCTACAGTCCTACCGATGACGACCGCGCAAAGCAGGCCTATCTCGAGTTCAAGCCCCTTGACGGTCAGTTTCTCGACAATGTCATCGTGCAAGTCAAGAACGGACCTATCGACTTCCAGCCTCGCGAACCGTACAGTCCGCTTTTCGGTGCTATGCCCCACACACAGCTTATGGTGGAGTTTCAGGTCACTCAGGAGTACCTGGGACACTCCAATCATCTGGCTTATCTTGCTCCCATGTGGAAAGAGTTCTATCAGTACTATGCCCCATCGAATATGAGGGCCGCTGCCGGAGTGACAAACATAGGCGACGACACCAACTGGTGCGGAAACGACCTGGCACAGTCCAATTGGTATGCCTACGGGCGCCTGGCGTGGAACCCTATGCTTTCTTCCCGGGAAATAGCCGAAGAGTGGCTCTCGCAGACTTTCACTACCGACAGCCGCTTTGTCCGCCCTATGACCGAAATCCTGATGCAAAGCCGCGAAGCCGTGGTGGACTATATGATGCCGCTCGGTCTGCATCACATCTTTGCCTGGGGACATCATTACGGTCCGGAACCCTGGTGCGAGATTGAAGGCGCACGTCCCGACTGGCTCCCTTCATACTATCACCGTGCCGACAGAGACGGTATTGGTTTCGACCGCACCACAGATGGCAGCGACGCTGTTTCGCAGTATCCCGACTCGCTGGCTGCCGTATTCAACGATATCGGCACCTGTCCGGAGGAATTCCTTCTGTGGTTCCATCATGTGTCCTGGAAGCATGAAATGAAGTCGGGACGTACCCTGTGGGACGAACTCTGTCACCACTATCAGCGTGGAGTGGATGCGGCACGCAGTTTCCGCGACACATGGACAGCCATGTCGCCTTATGTGGATGCAGAGCGTCATGCGGCAGTGTTGCACCGTTTCGACATTCAGGCATCGGACGCAGTGTGGTGGAAAGATGCCTGCCTGGAGTATTTCCGCACATTCTCGCGCATGAAATATCCCCGCGGAGTGGAGAAACCACACTTCAGCCTGAAGAAACTCAAGAAGGTGAACCTGCCTATAGACAACTACACTTGTCCGCCGGCAGAGGTGCTTCCACGATTTTAGATACGGATACTGAATTGTTTAGGTTTGATTATAAAGACAGAGACTGCTGCATGAGAGGAATCATCATGTGGCAGTCTCTTTTCTTATTGCTTGCGTTGATGTATGTCCCGCCGGTGTGCCATGCGCTTGTTGTAACGTGGAGTATCTGTAGATGTAATAATGCGGTGTGGGGATGTAACGTACAGAACAGTATCTGTAACAATAACTTTTTGCGGTAACGGTATGGTTTCTTACCTTTGAAGAAACATAAATCTTATTCATTAAACCTTATACCTTTGTTATGAAGCATCTTTATTGTCTGATGGCATTTATGCTGTCCCTGCCGGGGGCGCTTTCGTCGCAGAATCCGGTAATCAACCACTGTTTTACGGCGGATCCCACCGCCCGTGTGTTCAACGGCAAGATATACATGCAGCACCCCGACGGCACCCCCGTGGAGCGCATCCTTCTGGCAGGAGGCTACACCCGTGTGCGCCATTCGTTGGGCCTTGTGTCCACAGCCGCTGCCGTGTCGCTGGCATTCACCCGCGAGCTCAGTCACGAGTTTGTGAGCCACATGTGGAACTCCCGCCACAAGCCCTACGATGACGGCTATTTCGATGCCTATTACGATGGTCTTCTGCATCTGTTCGCTTTCATGCATCTGAGCGGTAAATACCGCATAATCGTCCCCACGGCAGAATCGGATTCACACAGATAATCAATCATAAATCATTCAAAACATAAAAGATATGAAAACACCAGCAAGATTCCTTCTATTTTCTATGCTTGCCGCAGCCGCACTGTCGTGCACCCGCGGCAAGCAGTTCACCCCCACGGGCAACCCACTGATAACAGACAAGTTCACCGCCGACCCCGCCCCGATGGTGTACGACGGCCGCCTCTACCTCTACGTGGGCCATGACGAGTACTACGAAGGCCAGGACACCGCATCCGGCGGCAAGGAGTTCAATATCACCGAGTGGCTGTGCTACTCCACGCGTGACATGAAGACATGGACCGACCACGGCCCCGTGCTCCGCCCCACGGACTTCAAGTGGGCAGTGGGCGAGGCGTGGGCATCGCAGGTAGTGGAAAGAGACGGCAAATTCTACTACTACACCACCGTCCAGGCAGGCGAGCCCTACACCGGCAAGGCGATAGGAGTGGCAGTTTCCGATTCGCCCACAGGACCATTCGCCGATGCCATAGGCCGTCCGTTGGTGAGCGATGACATGACCTCCAACGGCGAGCGCGGATGGTGGAACGACATTGACCCCACGGTGCTGATTGACGACGACGGCACCCCCTGGCTGTGCTGGGGCAACGGCACATGCTTCCTTGCCCGCCTGAAGAAGAACATGACAGAGATAGACGGCGAAATCATGGTGATAGACCTTCCTCGCTACGTAGAAGGACCGTGGCTCCACAAGCGCGGCGACACGTATTACCTCACTTATGCCTCGATGGGCGACGGGCGTGAGAACATCTCGTATGCCACAGCCAGCAGGATGGGCACAGAGTGGGAGTACCGCGGCGAACTTACGGGCATGGCCGAGAACAGTTTCACCATCCATCCCGGTATAGCAGAGTTTGGCGGCGAATGGTATCTATTCTATCACAATGCCGTCCTCACCACAGGCGGACACAAGGGAGCCATAGGCCGCCGTTCGGTATGTGTGGACAGGCTATACTACAATCCCGACGGAACCATGCGCCCCGTGGTGCAGACCCGTGAGGGAATAAAATAGCAGATTTAAGAAAACATGCTTTCAGCCCGGATAGGGCATAAAAGCACAAAAAGAGGCAGAGCCACACATCCGGGCCCTGCCTCCTTTATATTATATATGTCTTGCAGTCTTCTTGAATTACTTATTCACAGCCATTTCCAGCAGCTTGTCTACAGCAGCATTCAGTCCGTCGGCATTCTTGCCACCCGCAGTAGCAAAGTGAGGCTGACCGCCGCCGCCACCCTGAATCAGTTTGGCAGCCTCGCGCACCATAGCGCCGGCATTCATACCAGCTTTCACCAAGTCTTCTCCAAGCATAACAGTAAGCATAGGCTTGCCTTCGTATGCACTGCCTATAGCAACAAATAGATTGCCGCCCATTTCACCTTTCAGCTGGAATGCAAGGTTCTTCACTGTATCAGCAGGAAGAGGAAGCACAGCGCTCACCACCTTCATGCCTTCCACATCTTTAGCATTTTCAATCAGCTTAGCTTTAACAGTAGCTTCTTTTTCTTTCATGAACTCTTCTACCTGCTTCTTCAAGCCTGAGTTTTCCTCAATATACTTGTTGATGGCAACTTTCAGGTCAGGAGCATTATTGAACAATGCCTTAAGATCGGCAAGGGTATCCTGTATAGTATCCAGCATTTCTTCTACTTTAGCACCGGTTACAGCTTCTATACGGCGTACACCTGCAGCTACAGAGCTTTCAGAAATGATTTTAACCATACCAATCTTACCTGTTGCAGATACGTGAGTACCACCACAGAATTCGATAGACGAACCGAACTGAACCACACGAACTTCGTCACCATATTTTTCGCCGAATAGTGCGATTGCACCAAGTTCCTTAGCTTTTTCTATAGGCAGATTGCGATATTCAGTCAAAGGAACATTATCACGGATTTTTGCATTTACCAAATGTTCTACTTCGCGAATCTGTTCTGGAGTAACCTTCTGGAAGTGCGAGAAGTCGAAACGCAAAGAATCAGGAGTTACGAGCGAACCTTTCTGTTCTACATGTGTTCCAAGCACGCTGCGCAATGCTTCGTCCAACAAGTGAGTACATGAGTGATTTGCAGCACAAGCACTACGTTTGTCTGTATCCACACAAGCCATCATCGGAGCTTCAGGATGTTCTGGCAATCTCTTTGTGATATGTATAGGAAGGTTATTTTCTTTCTTTGTATCAATAATTTCAATAGTCTCGAATTCGCTTACTAATACACCTGTGTCGCCTACCTGGCCACCGCTTTCAGCATAGAAAGGAGTGTCACTCAGCACTATCTGATAAAGAGTCTGATTCTTCTGCTTCACCTGGCGGTAGCGCAGGATAGAAGTCTCATATTCAGTATAGTCATATCCCACGAATGCAGTCTCGCCTTCTTTCAGAGTCACCCAGTCGCCGGTCTCCACAGCAGCTGCATTACGCGCACGTGCCTTCTGTTTTTCCATCTCAGCCTCGAAACCTTTCACATCGGCAGTAAGACCGTTCTCTCGGAGGATAAGCTCAGTAAGGTCGAACGGGAATCCGAATGTATCATACAGAGTGAAAGCGTCTACACCACTGATTTCAGTCTTTCCGGCAGCCTTTGCCTCGTTCATAGTCTTGTCCAGCAGGCGGATACCCGTCTCCAGAGTGCGGAGGAATGATTCCTCCTCTTCCTTGATAACCTTTTCAATCAGGTTTTGCTGAGCTTTCAGTTCAGGATAAGCCCCACCCATATTTTCCACCAGAACAGGAACCAGACGATACATGAACGCTTGCTTCTGTCCGAGGAATGTATATGCATAACGTACCGCACGACGAAGGATACGGCGGATTACATAACCAGCTTTTGCATTCGATGGTAATTGTCCGTCTGTGATAGAGAAAGCTATAGTACGAATGTGGTCTGCAATAACACGCATTGCCACATCAGTCTTTTCTTCTTTGCCGTAAGCTACACCTGCAAGGTCGCCTATCACCTTGATGATTGGCTGGAATACGTCAGTATCATAGTTTGAACGTTTTCCCTGCATAGCCATACAGAGACGTTCAAATCCCATACCTGTGTCGATAACCTTTGCAGGAAGAGATTCCAGGCTTCCGTCAGCTTTACGGTTGTACTGCATGAACACAAGGTTCCAAATTTCTATAACCTGTGGATGATCGTGGTTTACAAGCTCACGCCCCGGTACAGTAGCACGTTCTTCTTCAGGACGGAGGTCGATATGAATTTCCGAGCAAGGTCCACAAGGTCCTGTATCACCCATTTCCCAGAAATTATCATGTTTGTTTCCGTTTATGATATGATCTTCTGGCATATACTTTGCCCAATAGCCTGCAGCTTCGTTGTCGCGTTCCAGTCCTTCTTCAGGGCTTCCTTCGAAGACAGTTGCATAAAGGTTTTTAGGATCAATCTTAAGTACATCTACCAAAAATTCCCATGCCCATTCTATAGCTTCTTTCTTGAAATAATCTCCGAAAGACCAGTTACCGAGCATTTCGAACATTGTGTGATGATATGTGTCATGCCCCACTTCCTCAAGGTCATTGTGCTTTCCGCTCACACGCAGACACTTCTGTGAGTCTGTAACACGTTTATATTTTGCGGGATGATTTCCCAGGATAATATCCTTAAACTGGTTCATACCTGCATTGGTGAACATCAGCGTAGGGTCGTCCTTAATAACCATTGGTGCCGAAGGCACAATCTGATGTCCTTTCGACTCGAAGAATTTAACGAACGAGTCGCGGATTTCATTTGCTGTCAACATATTTATATTTGATGATGGTTAATATTCTGAAAATTGATTTGCAAAGATAACTTGTTTTATTATTTTTGTCGTTAAAAATGGTGCAAAATATTGATATCTTGTATCTTATTTTTTCATAAAAACAGGTAGGAATGCGCAAAGTTTATTACATATATAATCCAAAAACCAGGACTTATGACCGTATTTACCCTACTTTACGTCAGAGAATAATGAGTTATTTGAGGCGTTTGTTTGTAGGAATGGGATTGGGTGCCGGAAGTTTCCTGGTTTTGTTTATTATTTTTGGTTCTCCATCCGAACGAGGATTACGTACCGAAAATTCTCAGTTGCAAGCCCAGTACCATATATTGTCCACACGTCTTGACGAAGCTCTTAATGTTATGAAGCAGATACAACAGAGAGATGATAATCTGTATAGAGTTATTATGCAGGCCGATCCAGTGAACGATAGGTTAAGACTTGCGAGCTATGGCAATACCAACAGATACGGCGAACTTATGGATATGGCTAATTCAAGACTAGTTGTCAATACTACCAAGAAAATGGACTTGTTGGCCAGACAATTATACATACAGTCTGAATCTTTTGACGAGGTGGTTGAACTTTGCAAGAAGCATGACGAAATGATTGAATGTATTCCAGCCATTCAGCCTGTATCAAATAAGGATTTAAAGCGAACAGCTTCGGGGTATGGAACCCGAATTGACCCTATATACAAGACTGTTAAGTTCCACGAAGGAATGGACTTTTCTGCCAATGTCGGTACTCCTGTATATGTTACTGGTAACGGAAAGGTGATTAAAGCAGGTTGGGAGGGACTTTACGGATACTGTATTAATGTAGATCATGGATTTGGATATGTAACAAAATATGCTCATCTGAGTAAAATAAAGGTTAGAACCGGGCAGAATGTTGTCAGAGGAGAAATAATAGGCGAGGTAGGAAGTACCGGTAAAAGCACAGGACCACATTTACATTATGAGGTTCATGTAAAAGGTAAAGTAGTCAATCCTGTTAATTATTATTTCATGGATTTGAATGCTGAAGATTATGACAAGATGGTTGAAATAGCTTCCAATCATGGAAAGGTTTATGATTAATTTTTAAAGTATTAATTCTATGGCTTTACGTTCTGACAAAGAGTTGAAAATATATTATTCCATAAGTGAAGTTGCACAAATGTTTGATGTAAATGAATCTTTATTGAGATATTGGGAGAAGGAATTTCCTTTTATATCCCCAAAGAAAACAGTTGGCAAAGTGCGTCAGTATAGGAAAGAAGATATAGATAATATACGTTTGGTTTACCATCTTGTAAAGGAAAAAGGTCTTACTCTGGCAGGAGCCAGACAGAGGTTGAAGCAGGAGAGAGAACTTGAAACCAGGAATGTAGATATAATAGAACGTTTAAAAGATATAAAAGAAGAGCTCCTCAGTATTCGTAAGGAGCTCGATTATATGACTTAATCGGTAGTATCATCGTCAAAATTTTCTATTCTTGTCACACGCTTCACGTTTTCTATTTTCTTTAAGTTGTTACATATAGTATTTACGTCATCTACATCGTGTACAAATAGTTGTATTCTTCCTACGAATATACCATCGTTTGACTCTATATGCAGTTTGTGAATATTGACATTGAGTTGTTGTGAGATTATTTCTGTCACTTTGTTTAATATTCCTATACCGTCAATTCCTTTCACAAAAACATTAACAGGGAAGTATAACGCCTTTCCTGTTTCCCATTGCACTGCCAAAAGCCTGTTGCCAAAACTTGATTTCAGTTGTGCGGCAATAGGGCAATGCAACTTGTGTATTATAATTCTATTGTTGTCATCAATATATCCTAAAACGTCATCCCCCGGAATAGGTTTACAGCAATCTGCTATTATATAATTCTTTTGTATGGTGTCCGGAGTTAGTTTTACTATCTTTTTCTTGTCAATGTTTATTGCAGGAGTAGTTTCTTTTTCCTGTTTTTGAGTTTTATTTTTGTTATTTCCTCCAAAATTGAAAGGTATGAATTTTTTCCAACCGTTGTTTGTCGTTTTTTCTTTGAATTCTTCAATGTCATTATCTCCTAATTTTATAACTTTCTGTCCAATCAACAGCATTAGTTCATCATTCGATTTAACATTGTGCAACTTGCATAGTTTTGATATGTTTTCTTCGTTGAATTCAATTTTTGCATTTTTGAGGAACTCATTAAGTATATCCTCACCAAGTTGTTGGGTTTCTTTACGTTCTCTTCTTAGAATAGCCTGTATCTTTGCTTTTGCTTTTGCTGTAGTTGCAAAGTTTACCCAATCCGGCTGTACTTTCTGTGATTTTGATGTAAGTATTTCCACCTGGTCACCACTCTGTAGTTTGTGGCTTAGCGGTACTAATTTATGATTAACCTTTGCACCAATACAGTGGCTTCCCAGGAATGTGTGTATAGAGAAAGCAAAATCCAGTGCCGTACAGTTTTGTGGCATAGTCTTGATTTCGCCTTTGGGGGTAAATACAAATATTTCCGAAGCGAAAAGATTAAGTTTTATAGTATCAAGAAAATCAAGAGCGTCCGGTTGTGGATCGTCCAAGATTTCTTTAATGGTATGTAGCCATTTACCGAGTTCACCTTCATCTTCGCTTATTCCGCCTTCTTTGTATTTCCAGTGTGCAGCAAATCCCTGTTCTGCTATTTCGTCCATTCTGTTGCTTCGTATCTGGACTTCAATCCATCTCCCCTGATTACTCATTAATGTAACATGCAGGGCTTGGTAACCATTTGCTTTAGGATGGCTTACCCAGTCTCTTAGTCTATCCGGATGAGGCTTGTATATACTTGAAATAGAAACGTATATATTAAAACAGTCTATAGCTTCCTTGTCAGGACTTTCAGGCTCAAATATTATTCTAACAGCAAGAATATCATATATCTCTTCAAAAGTTATATGTTTGGTCTGCATCTTATTCCATATGGAATATGGTGATTTTACTCTTGCAAGAATTTTATATTTCAACCCCATATTGTTAAGTTGTTGCTTTATTGGGGCAGTAAATTCTTCAAAAAGAGAATCACGTTCAGCCTGTGTCGCTTCCAGTTTTTTCTGTATCTGGTTGTAGGCTTCCGGATGTTCATATTTGAAGCTGAGGTCTTCCAGTTCAGTCTTTATCTTATTCAGTCCCAGCCTGTTTGCAAGCGGTGCATATATATATAGTGTTTCACCGGCTATTTTGTATTGTTTGCTTGGCAGCATTGAGCCAAGTGTTCGCATGTTATGAAGACGGTCGGATATTTTTATCAGTATTACCCTGATATCGTCATTCATGGTTAGCAGCAGTTTCTTGAAGTTTTCTGCTTGTGCTGATGCTCTATCCCCAAATATACCTCCCGATATTTTAGTCAGTCCATCAACAATCAGTGCTATTCTTTCTCCAAAAAGATTTTGTATATCTTCAACTGTATAGTCGGTATCTTCCACTACATCATGAAGTAATGCTGCACATATAGATGTAGATCCTAATCCTATTTCGCAGCATGCTATTCTTGCCACAGCAATTGGGTGCAATATATATGGTTCGCCCGAACGTCGCCTTACGCCTTTATGGGCTTGTTTGGCAAAGTTGAAAGCTTTGGTAATTATTTCTACCTTTTTCCTGTGTCTGCTTTCCAGATATCTGTCAAGAAGTTCTTCGAATGCTTCATTTATTATTTTTTCGTCAGCTTGTTCTTGGGTAAGTTTCTCATCCGTCATATACGTATTCCTCCAAAAAATAATATAAGTGCAAAAATATGAAATAATCAAAAAAAAGCAAGTATTTCTATATAATTTATTGAAATACTTGCTTTTTATTTTTTAGTTTATCTTATTCTGATTGTCTTTCCGGCACGTATATTGCTACCTTTTATTCCGTTTAATCTTCTTATTTGGTTTATGCTTACCCCATATTTGGCAGCTATTCCACCCAGAGTTTCTCCGCTTCGTATTTTATGATATACTTCTGCAGACTTTGGTGTAGTTACTTTGACTGTAGCTCTTCTGTTCTGATAAACTTGAGGTTTGTAGTTATAAATACTGTCCTCGTGTTCCAAAAAACAGCTTACCATATTGTTCGGTAATCTCAATGCATATGTTTTCTGGTTACCGGGAATAATATCTTTTCTGAATTCCGGGTTTAATGCACGTAGTTGCTCAATATCTATTTTGCATACTTCGGATATCTGGTTGAGATTCAGATTTCTGTTGATATGTATAGTGTCGGTACCTTCCGGCATTTGCATTGCCATTGGTCTGATGTTATGTTCGCAGTAGTAGGTCATTATGTAATTAGCTGCAATGAATGCTGGAACATAACCTCTGGTTTCCTTTGGAAGGAAATTATAGATAGACCAGAAATCTGTTGCTCCTCCGGCGCGTCTTATTGCTTTGTTTATATTTCCGGGTCCACAGTTATAAGCTGCTAATACGAGATTCCAGTCATGGTAGATATCATATAAGTCTTTCAGATATCTTGCTGCGGCATATGTCGATTTTATGGGATCTCTTCTTTCGTCTATCAGAGTATTGACTTCCAGTCCGTATATCTTACCTGTACGGAGCATAAATTGCCATAGACCTGTTGCCCCTTGTCGTGAAACTGCATTAGGATTAAGTGCTGATTCTATTACAGGCAGATATCTGAGTTCAAGTGGAAGATTGTATATTTCAAGTGCCTCTTCGAAAATAGGCATGTACAGGTTGTTGGCACTTAACATGAAAGCAACTGTTTCACGTAGTCTTCCTGTATATTGGTCTATGAATTTTCTTATTATATCATTATAAGGCATTTCAATGATTGCCGGTATTCTTTGTAGCCTGTCAATATATACCGAATCACTGATATTTGGATTGGAGATTCCTGATTCACAGTTTATGGGTGTGATGTAGTTCTTGGAAATCCAGTCAAGATAAAGGCTGTCTGTCGATGATAGCATACCTTGTGGAAGTTCTATCTCCTCACTTTCTCCCTGATCATTTTTAACGGTTATGGTTTCTGTCTTTTCTTGTGCATATAAAGTGGAAAATCCCAATGATAAAAGGCAAATAATAATCTTCTTCATAATTTAAAATTTAATATTGCATTGTAGTCCTACTCCCTGAGGCCGATTACGGAACGCGTCGTTGAATAAAGTAGGTTCAAGTTTTAAACTTAAATCTTTCGATATGTCGAAATCAGATAATTCTGCATCTACATAAGCATCTATAACCGAAAGCAGGTATACACCTATGAATGCAAAAATACTAAGGTCTCTTTGTCTTCTGTATACATCTTTTGCATTCTTGAATGTTTCCTGATAGAACTCCAGATTACTTTCTACATCCACATATGAAGGGATAAAATCTTTGTAACTGTCGTTGTTGGGATTATCGCTCATTATATCCTGATATGCCTTTGAATAGTCATTATACATTTTCGTATTCCAGGTCAGGGCATACGCACATCCCACAAATCCACCATATATGATAGGAAGTTTCCAATATTTCTTGTTATAAATCTGTCCTGCTCCAGGAAGAACCATTGCCATCCATAGTGATTTGTTTGAATCGGGTATCCATCGCTTTTGCGTTTTAGGTGGGGTATTCAATGCAGAGTCCGACTTGGATGACAATAATGCAGTATCTACGGGAGCTTCCAAATTCATTATTTTTTTGTCAATCTCCTCGTCGAAATTCTTGAGGTTGATACTGTCATTGTCAACTTTTCTTTTGATACTGTCGTTTGCTATTGTATCATTAAGGTAGATAGTCTCATAATTTGCTACAACAGTAGCTTGTATCTCTACTGTTGATGACATCAACAGGGAGATACAAAACATAATGAAACTTGTATATGTAAAGAATTTCGGTTTCAAGACAATTATCTTTATTCAGTTTGTTTTAATGAATCAAGTATTTCCATAATTCTTTCAAGGTCAGCTTCGTCCTTGAATGGAATACTTATTTTCCCTTTTCCTTTTGCACTGCACGACAATTGCACTTTCGTTCCAAAAAAACTTGACAGGTGGTTTTGAAGTACGCCGAATGTTTCAGGAAGTTTGTTTCCTTTTATTTCTTTTCCGGTTTTTTCGCTGTTCAAAGCCTTTATCAGTTCCTCCACTTTTCTTACTGAATATCCGTTTGAAATTATTTCGTTGAATATTTTCAACTGTGTCTGCGGATCTTCAATAGCCAGGAGTGCTCTGGCATGTCCCATGTCAATCTCCTTGTTTTTCAATGCAACCTGTATAGTGGCAGGCAGTTTCAGTAATCGGAGATAATTTGCAACAGTAGTTCTGTTCTTGCCTACACGTTCGCTCAGCCTTTCCTGAGTCAGCTCATACTGTTCTATCAGATGTTGGTATGCAAGGGCTATTTCCAAAGAGTTCAAGTCTTCTCTTTGTATGTTCTCTATCAGCGCCATTTCCATAACATTCTCATCATCTGCTGTCTTTATATATGCCGGTATGGTTTTGAGTCCGGCAAGGGCAGATGCCTTGAATCTTCTTTCTCCTGCAATAATCTGATATGAATCGTCGCTAATCTTTCTTAAAGTTATAGGTTGGATGATACCTACCTCCGCAATAGAATCTGCCAGTTCCTGTAATGCAACCGGGTCAAATTCGCGTCGTGGCTGGTTAGGATTGGCAGAAATTTTGCTCAATTCAATCTCGCCGATATTTGATGAGCCGGAAGTTTTTACTTCCTCATTGGATATCAGCGCATCCAAACCTCTTCCTAAAGCAAATTTTTTCTGTACTGCCATATTCCTATTTCGTGTTTTTGGTTATTATTTCATTGGCCAGTGCCAAATGGTTCTTTGCACCTGTCGATTCTGCATCATAAAGTATAGCCGGTATACCATGACTAGGTGCTTCACTCAATTTTACGTTACGCTGTATAATTGTTTTAAACACCAGCTCCTGGAAATGTCTTTTCACATCATCATATATCTGGTTTGCCAGACGCAATCTTGAATCGTACATTGTCAGGAGGAATCCTTCAATTTCAAGTGCAGGATTAAGTTTCGTTTTAATAATTTTTATTGTATTAAGCAGTTTGCTTATTCCTTCCAGTGCAAAATATTCGCATTGAACAGGGATGATAACAGAGTCGGCTGCTGTAAGTGCATTGATTGTTATCAGTCCTAATGATGGTGAACAGTCTATAAGGATATAGTCATATTCATCTTTCATTGGTTCCAGAGCCTTTTTCATTATTTTTTCTCTGTTGTCCAGATTAAGCATTTCTATTTCAGCACCTACCAGGTCGATATGCGACGGTATAATGTCTAATCTGTCAATATCGGTCGTATAAATGGCTTCCCTTATATCTGTCTGGTTTATCAGGCATTCGTAGATGGAACAGTCTATTTCATTTACGTTTACTCCCAGTCCTGAAGAGGCATTAGCCTGTGGATCAGCATCTATCACTAATACCTTCTTTTCAAGAGTTGCCAATGATGCAGCCAAGTTTATTGTTGTGGTTGTTTTTCCCACACCGCCTTTTTGATTGGCCAAAGCAATTATTTTTCCCATATTAATCAGTTTTATCCGGATGCGAAGTAACTAATAATTAGCGATACGACCTATTAAAAAACTGTTACTTTTGCGGAAAGTGTTGATAACTCACTGCTTTTGTTAATAACTAAATCGAAGCAAAGATAGTGCAAACTGAGTGAAATACAAAGTGAAAACATAGTTTTCGACTTTTAATTCCGAAGTACAGCATATCTTGTCCAAAGATACTGAAAACCATGTAAAAATACCAATAGACTTTGTGAAGATTAATATTTGAAAACGTATTGTCACATAGTTTTTTTGTTCTATATCCCGAAAGGTTGTAACTTTACATCGTTTTTAGTTGAATCTGAATAAACATAGTTTAAATATGGCAAACTGCAAACCACTTATTTTGCTGTCGAACGACGATGGCTATCAGGCAAAAGGAATCAATGAGTTGATAAAGGCTTTACGCGATGATGCCGACTTGATTGTCGTTGCTCCGGACGGACCTCGTTCTGGTGCTTCCGGTGCTATAACATCTGCTGTGCCTGTACATTACGAAAAGGTGAGCGAGGAAGAAGGTCTTGTAGTGTATAAGTGTAGCGGTACCCCTGTTGATTGTACCAAGCTGGCTCTTCATACTATCGTTGGTCGTACTCCCGACATGATTATAGGAGGTATAAATCATGGTGACAATTCTTCCGTAAATGTACATTATTCCGGTACTATGGGTATAGTGATTGAAGGATGTCTTAAAGGCATTCCATCAATTGGTTTTTCTCTTTGCAACCATGCTGCGGATGCTGATTTCTCCTTTACGTTGCCATACGTTAGAAGTATTGTTAAAACTACGTTAGAGAACGGTCTTCCATACGGAACATGCCTGAATGTGAATTTCCCGGATACTGAAAATCTTAAAGGAATTCGTATATGCCGTCAGACAGACGGTGTATGGATAAACGAATTTGCCGAATGTAACCATCCCCGACACAAAGGTTATTATTGGCTTACAGGCTCCTATAAGAATTATGAATCAAATGCCGAAGAAACGGACCATTGGGCACTTGACAATGGCTATGTAGCCATAACACCTACAAAGGTTGATGTTACGGCATACGGACTTATGGAGAAAATGAAGTCGTGGAACTGGTCTCTTTAAGTGGACAAGGCTACAGTTGCAAGTTGACAAGGTTCGCCATTCGGATAGTAAGCCTCGTCACCTTGTTACCTCGTTAACTTGTGACTAGGAAAACTCAAAAACTCACAAACTTAAAAACTCACACATGAAATATTATCTGATAGTAGGAGAGGCCTCAGGAGATTTGCACGCTTCGAACCTGATGCGTTCTTTGAAGAAGCATGACAAGGACGCCGAATTCCGTTTCTTCGGAGGCGACCTGATGCATGCCGTAGGAGGAACGCTCGTAAAGCATTACAAGGACATGGCATATATGGGTTTTATCCCTGTACTGTTACATTTGCGTACCATATTCCGCAATATGAACCTGTGCAAATCGGATATAGTGAAATGGAAACCGGATGTGCTGATTCTGATAGATTATCCAGGATTTAACCTGAAGATTGCCAAATATATAAAGCAAAACACTGATATACCTGTTTATTATTATATATCCCCAAAAATTTGGGCATGGAAGGAATACCGCATAAAGGATATAAAGCGTGATATCGACAAGATGCTTTCCATACTTCCATTCGAGATAGATTTTTATAAGAAACATGATTATCCTATTTCGTATGTGGGAAATCCTAGTGTGGACTCTGTTTCGGAATATCTTGATAATCATCCTTCTGACAGGAACTCTTTTATTAAAGACAACGGATTGTCGGACAAACCCATAGTGGCAATACTTGCCGGAAGCCGCAAGCAGGAGATAAGGGATAATCTGACTCGTATGATGGAAGTAACCCGTTTGTTTCCGCAGTATCAGTTTGTAGTGGCAGGAGCTCCTGGCATATCACATGATTATTATAAACAATACATTACTCCTGAAACGAATATCGTATTTTCGCAGACGTACAGATTGCTTCAGCATTCTGTTGCTGCTATGGTTACGTCAGGAACGGCTACACTGGAAACGGCATTGTTCGGAGTGCCTCAGGTGGTGTGCTATTATATGTCTGCCGGAAAACTTGTATCCTTCTTAAGGAAGTTCATGCTAAAAGTTAAGTACATTTCGTTGGTAAATCTTATCACTGGAGAGGAAACAGTGAAAGAACTTGTAGCAGACGGTATGACCACCTCGAACCTGAAACAAGAGTTTGCTGCAATATTGCCCGAAGGGGATAAACGTGAAAGTGTACTGAAGGGATACTCGGAGTTGAAACGTATATTGGGTAATCCAGGAGCATCCGAAAAGGCTGCTGAGATTATAGTGGAGGCTTTAAAGTTGAAATAATGTTCATATATTATAATGTAAACAGTTCAGCCTGTGTTTAAACCCTGTTCAAACACAGGCTGAACTGTTTTTTACATGTAATAAATCTGCTAACATCCTTTTTATAAACTATTATTATCAAATCATTTTCTATAAATACAACTTGTATTTATAAAAATACAACTGATGTTTTTACAAACAACAGTGTTGTTTATAAAAATCAGTATTGTGTTTATAGATTATGATTTGAAGTTTTCAAGAAAATCCATGTATAATCAGGTTTTGTCATCAATAATTGACTGATTGGAAATAAAATCATAAATTTGAGGGAAAATACGAAATCTATGATTAATACTTTGTTTAATGTCTTGATGTACATTATGCCTATATTGGCTATAATAGTATTCATCGCTCTTTTCTTTGTAAAGGCAGGATATGGTATATTCCATACCAAAAGATGGGGACTGAGTATTCCCAATAAAGTAGGGTGGGTGATAATGGAATGTCCCGCATTTATTCTTATGGCTGCAATGTGGTTTACAGGACATTATTCACTGATGTCTGTTCCTGCTATTTTCTTCATCCTTTTCGAGATACACTATTTCCAAAGGGCATTTGTATTTCCGTTTCTTATGAAAGGTAAAAGCAAGATGCCGGTCAGTATTATGTTTATGGGAGTAGTGTTTAATCTTATCAACGGTTTTCTGATAGGATATTCATTGTTCCACATTGATCATTCTGACAAATATACTGCCGATTGGATTTACTCGCCTAATTTCATAATCGGTATGATGATATTCATTGCCGGTATGATGATAAACCTTCACTCGGATAATGTGATAAGACATCTTCGCCCCAAGGGTGATACAAGACATTATTTCCCACAAAAAGGGATGTACCGTTACGTTACATCAGCCAATTATCTGGGAGAGTTGATGGAGTGGACAGGATTTGCCATACTTACATGCGATGCAGCAGCATGGGTATTCGTGGTATGGACTTTTGCCAATCTTGCTCCGCGTGCATATGCTATAAGGAAACGCTATGTGGAGGAATTCGGGGCAGATGTGGTAGGAAAAAGAAAGTGTTTGATACCTTATATATATTAAAGTGAACTTGACGATTTGTTGATGTATATTTCTAAACGTTGTACTTCTAATTCGATACTCTCTGGGGTGTAGAAGTTGTTGTCGGAAATGTAGATAAAGAGGATGTGTCAAAATGATGCATCCTCTTTTTCGTTATATAATCATTGTTTT
>artificially_reared_1__coassemble_253_pt1 | contig 30599 bp, 26 predicted proteins | sample artificially_reared_1__metabat2_low_PE_002 | metagenome-assembled genome bin artificially_reared_1 | reverse complement strand
AAGCCTCAATGGTATATGGCAAATGTGTTTTTACCGCTCAAATTCACCGGATGTTGCCGGTGAGCTAAAGACAAGCAACTCTTTTAAAATTCTTTCTGATGATGGGCGTTTCACAAATATGGTTATGATGCCGCATGGCGCAATCATTATAGGAGAAGGAAGTTATGAGGTCAACTCTGAAAAATCTTATACGGAAATTGTAGAAAGGAATCTTCATTTACCACAATTGAACGGAAAGAGAAATGTAATGGAATTTGAGATGAAGGATAATGGAGTAATGGTAGTGAAATATTTCCTAAAGGAAGATATAAACGGCAATAGGATAGATTCCTGGTGCTACGAGACATGGAAAAAAGTAACTATGCCGGTCAAATATCCTGAAAATATTATTAGATAAAATCAAATATTGTTGCTTTAAAAAGGCTGCTGTCATTTTTACGACAGTAGCCTTTTTAGCATAGTATCAATTGATTATAGCAGAAAAATATAGAAAAACTTTGTCGGTTTCAAGAAAAATTGTACCTTTGCAAGCCGATTATTATCAAATAGAGATAAAATTAAGATTCTGAGCACTTTATTCTTCTTTGTCCGGGACGGATGAAGTGTGAGGAAATTGTTTTTTAGTAGTTAACATTTTAAAAAAGATTTAAGAGTGGATACTTTAAGTTACAAGACCATTTCTGCAAACAAGGAAACTGCAACAAAAGAATGGGTTGTAGTTGATGCTACCGATCAGGTTGTAGGCCGTCTCGGTGCAAAAGTTGCGAAACTGTTGAGAGGAAAGTACAAACCAAACTTTACTCCTCATGTAGACTGCGGTGATAACGTTATTATCATCAATGCAGACAAAGTTAAATTTACAGGTAATAAGTGGAATGACAAAGTGTATTTGAGCTACACAGGTTATCCTGGTGGACAGCGCGAAATCACTCCTGCTCGCTTGATGGCTAAACCAAACGGCGCTGAAAAATTGATGAAGAAAGTTGTTAAAGGTATGCTTCCTAAGAATCGTCTGGGAGCTAAATTGCTTGGCAACTTGTATGTTTATGAAGGTTCTGAACACAAACATGAAGCTCAGACTCCAAAAGTTATTGATATTAACACACTTAAATAATAAAGAATGGAAGTAGTAAATGCATTAGGCAGACGTAAAAGCGCAATCGCTCGTGTTTTCGTCAGCGAAGGTACAGGAAAGATTACTATTAACAAGAGAGACCTTGCAGAGTACTTTCCATCAACTATTCTGCAGTATGTAGTTAAACAGCCTCTTAACCTTCTTCAGGTGGCTGAAAAATATGATATTAAAGTAAACTTGTGTGGTGGTGGTTTTACAGGACAGTCACAGGCTTTGCGTTTGGCAATTGCTCGTGCTCTTGTTAAAATCAATGCTGATGACAAGAAAGCTCTTCGTGCAGAAGGATTCATGACTCGTGACTCTCGTTCTGTTGAACGTAAGAAACCAGGACGTCCTAAAGCACGTAGAAGATTCCAGTTCAGTAAACGTTAAGCGATTGAGTTTGTTAGTTTTTAAGTTTGTAAGTTTGTTGCAAGTAATCGGTTTGCGGAACTTAAGAATAAACTCAAGGACTTAGAAACTCAAAAACTTAAATGTTAAAGCGTTTAGTATCTAAACTGTCAGGATTCTTCCTACAATTGTTTGCGGAGAGACTACCAGACAGTTGGTTAAATTAAAACAAAAAAGAAAGTAAACGATTAAAATTAAAAACAATGTCAAGAGTAAATTTTGATACATTATTGGAAGCAGGCTGCCACTTCGGACATTTGAAGAGAAAGTGGAACCCAGCAATGGCTCCTTATATTTTCATGGAACGCAACGGTATCCATATCATCGACCTTAACAAAACCGTTGTAAAAGTAGAAGAAGCTGCTGAAGCTTTGAAGCAGATTGCAAAATCAGGAAAGAAAGTCCTGTTTGTTGCTACTAAAAAACAAGCTAAACAGGTTGTAGCTGAGAAAGCTGCTTCTGTAAATATGCCATACGTTATCGAACGTTGGCCAGGTGGTATGTTGACTAACTTCCCAACAATCCGTAAGGCTGTTAAGAAGATGGCAACTATCGACAAACTTACTAACGATGGTACTTATTCAAACTTGTCAAAGAGAGAAATACTTCAGATTTCTCGTCAGCGTGCTAAACTTGAAAAGAACCTTGGTTCTATCGCTGATTTGACTCGTCTTCCATCTGCTTTGTTTGTTATCGACGTATTGAAAGAAAATATTGCTGTACGCGAAGCTAACCGTCTTGGTATTCCTGTATTCGCAATCGTTGATACAAACTCTGATCCTTCTAACGTTGATTACGTTATCCCAGCTAATGACGATGCAACTAAGTCTGTAGAAGTAATTCTTGATGCTTGTTGCGCTGCTATGGCTGAAGGCTTGGAAGAAAGAAAAGCTGAAAAGGTAGATATGGACGCTGCTGGTGAAGCTGCTGCTCCTAAAACTCCTAAGAAAAAAGCAGGTAGAGCTCGCATGGATAAAGCTGAAGAAGATGCTATAAACGCTGCTAAGGCTGCAGCTTTTGTTAGCAAAGAAGATGAAGCTTAATTCAAGAACTTAAATATATAAAATTGAGAATTGAAAATTGGGAATGGAACATATTTGCTCAGATTCTCAATTCTCAATTCTCAATTTTGTTTTATAATGATATTATTAACTCTTAATAAAAAGAATTTATTATGGCTGTAAGTATGGCAGATATTACCAAGCTTCGCAAATTGACTGGAGCTGGTATGATGGACTGTAAAAATGCTTTGAACGACGCTGAAGGCGATTTCGACAAGGCTATGGAAATTATTCGTAAAAAAGGACAGGCTGTTGCTGCAAAACGTTCTGACCGCGAAACTTCAGAAGGTTGCGTGTTGGCTAAGTCTACTGGTGACTATGCTGCAATGATTGCTTTGAAGTGTGAAACTGACTTCGTTGCTAAAAATGCAGATTTCGTTGCTTTGACAGAAGCTATCCTTGATGCTGCAATCGCAAACAAGTGTCAGACTTTGGATGAAGTTAAAGCTCTTCCTATGGGTAACGCTACAATTGCTGATGCTATCATTGACCGCAGTGGTATTACTGGTGAAAAAATGGAATTGGATGGCTATTTCGTAGTAACTGGAGCTAATACTGCTGTTTACAACCACATGAGCAAGAATCAGCTTTGTACTATTGTAGCTTTCAATAAGCCTTGCGATCAGCAGATAGCTCACGAAATTTGCATGCAGATTGCAGCTATGAACCCTATCGCAATTGATGAAGCTGGTGTTCCTGAAGAAGTAAAACAGAACGAAATCAATGTAGCTATAGAAAAGACTAAAGCAGAACAGGTTCAGAAAGCTGTAGAAGCTGCTTTGAAAAAAGCCGGAATCAACCCTGCTCACGTTGATAGCGAAGAGCATATGGAAAGCAACATGGCTAAAGGATGGATTACTGCTGAGGATGTAGCTAAGGCTAAAGAAATCAAGGAAACTGTTTCTGCAGAAAAAGCAGCTAACTTGCCACAGGCTATGATAGAAAACATTGCTAAAGGTCGTCTTGGTAAATTCTTGAAAGAAGTTTGTCTTTTGAGCCAGGAAAGCATTATGGATTCTAAAAAGACTGTAGCTGATACATTGAAGGCTTCTGACCCTGAATTGGCTATCGTTGATTTCAAACGCTTCACTTTACGTGCTGAATAATTGAGATTAACATAATCATATAAAACAAAAGCGTGAATTACTTTTTCTGTTGCAATCAGTAATTCACGCTTTTATTGTATATACTCTTATTTTTCTTCTATTCTTTCTTTGCACTTTCCTCAGCAAAAGCAGCTTCTTCAGCTTCTGATATTATTTTCTCCTCATCGCTGTACGTTTCTTCTATAGAGTCGAACTTATACTCTTCTTCTATTGTTGTCTCTACCCTTGGTGTATTATTTTCAACAGGTTTCTCAGCATTCTCTCTTTCGTTTTTTGCAGCAAATATTGCATCAATGAATAACGAGTCTTTTTTTATCATACTCATTGTTATATGGGCTGCTTCCTGCTGTGACTCTTTTTTTGAATAGCCTTTACCTGTACCTCCAGGAATATTCTCAACGATAATCTGACTTTCAAAAATAGGATTCTGATTGTCGTCCAAACTTTGGCCAATCAATCGGAACTCTATTTCGAATTTATTTTTCTGACTCCATTCTATTAACTTTGATTTGAAATTTACTTCCTTACGAGAAATCTTGTCAAGATTTATATATTGACCGATAATACGTTCCTCCATAAATTTCTTGCAGGCTCTGTAACCACGGTCAAGATATATAGCTCCTATGAGTGCTTCGAATGCATTACCGCTCATATAGCTGTTATGCGAAGATTGCTTAGAAGAATATTTGATAAGTTTATCCAATCCGATGTTAATAGCAATATTATTCAAAGTTTCCCGTTGTACTATTTTGGAACGTGTATTTGTAAGGAAACCTTCTCTCTTACCTTCGAACTTCTTATATACAATATCGGCCACTACAGCATCAAGAATTGCATCACCCAAGAACTCAAGACGTTCGTTATTTATCAGCCTACCTTGTGTTTTTACAGATGAAGACTTATGTAGTAAGGCCTGTTTATATATTTCTATGTTTCGAGGATAGAATCCTAATATTCTATAAAAACGAAAATAAGGCTCCTTTTCCTTACGGAAAAAGAGTCTTATCCTATCTGTAATATTTGCTAACACGTTTATTCAGTGTATTTTTTAACGATTACACAAGCATTGTGACCGCCAAAACCAAATGTATTACTCAATGCAGCTCGTACTGTACGTTTCTGTGCTGTATTGAATGTGAAATTAAGGTTATAGTCGATATTTTCATCGTTATCACCTTCTTCATGGTTAATTGTTGGAGGTACAATATCATTCTTAACAGACAAAACACTTGCAATAGCTTCTACACCTCCTGTTGCTCCAAGTAAATGGCCTGTCATAGACTTTGTAGAGCTAATGTTGAGTTTGTAAGCATGTTCGCCGAAAACTTCCTTTATGGCCTTTACTTCTGAAACATCACCCACAGGTGTTGAAGTTCCATGCACATTAATGTAGTCAATGTCTTCCGGTTTAAGACCTGCATCTTCCAAAGCATTCATCATTACAAGTTTAGCCCCCAAACCATCAGGATGCGAAGCTGTCAAATGATAAGCATCACCAGATGCACCGACACCTGCCAATTCTGCATAAATCTTAGCTCCACGTGCTTTAGCATGTTCCAATTCTTCAAGAATCAAGATTCCGGCACCCTCACCCATTACAAATCCGTCACGGCTAGCACTAAATGGACGCGAAGCACGAGTTGGGTCATCATTACGAGTTGAAAGGGCGTGCATTGCGTTGAAACCACCTACACCAGCTGCGAATATAGCTGCTTCAGCACCACCTGTTACTATAATATTAGCTTTGCCCAAACGTATATAGTTAAATGCGTCGGCAATTGCATTTGATGATGAAGCACATGCTGAAGTTGTAGTGAAATTAGGACCGTGGAAACCGTACATGATTGAAATTTGTCCAGATGCTATATCGGCAATCATCTTCGGTATAAAGAAAGGGCTGAATTTTGGTCCTATAGTATCTTTAGTCTGTTCGTATCCACCGACTTCCTCTTCAAAAGTACGGATACCACCGATACCAACACCTAAAATAACACCTACTTTGTTCAAATCTTCTTTTTCGACATCAATAGCAGCATCTGTTACAGCCTCTTTGGCAGCAGCAACTGCATATTGAGTATAAAGGTCCATTTTACGGGCCTCTTTACGGTCGATATAATCTGCTGCATTGAAGTTTTTAACTTCACATGCAAACTGAGTCTTAAACTTTGAAGCATCAAAGTGAGTAATAGGTCCTGCCCCACTTACTCCATTGATAAGATTATTCCAAAATTCAGGAACAGTATTACCTAATGGTGTTAATGCGCCAAGACCTGTTACTACTACTCTCTTTAATTCCATAAATTAGAGAATTAATTATTTGTTAGCTTCGATGTAAGAGATAGCGTCACCTACAGTCTGTATCTTTTCTGCCTGATCATCTGGAATAGAGATACCGAATTCTTTTTCGAATTCCATGATCAATTCAACTGTATCCAATGAGTCAGCACCCAGGTCGTTTGTAAAACTTGCAGTTGCTACTACTTCTGATTCTTCTACACCTAATTTATCAACGATAATTTTCTGTACTTTTGATGCAATTTCAGACATAATTCTAAATTTTTAAGTTTATAAAATTGTTTTTTGATTAAATATTTGATGCAAAGGAATAAATATTTCTTGTTTTCACCAAATATTCAGCGAAATAAATGCATTTTTTTGCACAAAAACATTCACATTGTGCATAAAAAGGTATATATTTCTCATAAAAATGATTGTTATTCTTTCCTTAGATTGTAATTTCCTCTTATTTTCTCGAAATCTTCAGGATGAGCAAGTAGTATATTGTAATCATCCTTAGGATTGTATGATGAAAGGACATCATCATTCTTATCAGATACTTCCAATGACTTAATATCCTCAGGCAATGATGAATTAAAATCTAAATTTATTTGAAAGAAATCGCATAATGATTTCAGCGTCATCATTGTTGCGTTATATTTACCATCAATAGAATATCCTGCAATATGTGGTGTACCAATATAGACTTCATTAAGCAATTCAAGATTTATATTAGGTTCATTCTCCCATACATCTATTATAGTTTCAGCTACATTGTTCTTCCTGATTGCATTTAGAATAGCGTCAGTATCTATTACTTCACCTCTTGATGTATTTATAATAACAGGCTTTTTACATAAAGAATTGAAAAAATTATTATCTGCCAGATGAAAGGTCTTGTATTTACCATCTTTTATCAGTGGTGTATGGAAAGTAATGATATCGCATTCTTTCACAATCCTATCCATATCAACAAAACCACTTTCGCCACGTTCCTTTCTTGGTGGATCATTTAGCAAAACTCTCATTCCATATCTATTTGCAAGGGACATAATTCTAGTACCAACATTGCCAACTCCAACTATTCCTATACAAACACTGTCCGTACTCAATCCTTTTTCCTGTTTAAGCAAACTGATTACAGCATTTATATATTGTTCTACTGCTCCAGCATTACAGCCAGGACAATTTTTCCATGTAATTCCTGCCTGTTGGCAATAATCTGTATCTATATGGTCAAAACCAATAGTCGCGGTCCCTATAAACTTTACACTACTACCTTCAAGTAATTGTCTGTTGCATTTAGTTCTTGTTCTTGTAATAATAGCATCTGCATCTTTTACAGATGCAGCATTAATTTCATTTCCAGGTAGATAAATTACATCATTCGTAATCTTTGCAAGATATTCTTTGATATAAGGTATCTTGTTGTCAACAACTATTTTCATATCTTATTCCGTTATAAGGCCTGCATGTCATTCAGCCTTTTGTAGTAACCGTTTTTCTTGAGTAACTCTTCATGTTTTCCACTCTCTACAATTCTACCTTCATATAACACATATATAGTATCTGCATTTTTTATAGTTGACAATCTATGCGCTATAGCGATAGTAGTACGTGTTTTCATCAGTCTTTCCAAAGCTTCCTGTACCAGCCTTTCACTTTCTGTATCAAGTGCAGATGTAGCCTCATCTAATATTAAGATAGCAGGATTTTTTAAAATAGCTCTTGCAATTGATATTCTTTGACGTTGTCCACCTGACAGACGGCATCCTCTGTCGCCTATGTTAGTATTATATCCTTCTTCGGTTTCCATTATGAAATCGTGGGCATTTGCTATTTTTGCAGCTTCAATGACTTGTTCCATCGTTGCATTTTCCACACCAAATGTGATATTATTAAAGAATGTGTCATTAAAAAGAATTGCTTCCTGATTTACATTTCCTATTAATGACCGCAAATCCTTTACAACGATATCCTTTACGTCTATTCCATCTATCATAACGTTTCCTTTCTGTACGTCATGAAAGCGAGGAATAAGGTCTACTAAAGTAGATTTACCAGATCCGCTCTGTCCTACAAGAGCTATTGTCTCTCCTTTCTTTATTTTCAGATTAATATCATGCAAAATTTCATTTTCACCATAACTGAATGATACGTTCTGGAATGTGATATCATTTTTTAGCTCACTGATATGTATGGCATTATTCTTCTCTATAATATTATTTTCTGCCTTTAGAATTTTATCCACCCTTTCCATTGAAGCCAATCCTTTAGGAATACTATATCCAGCTTTGGAGAATTCCTTTAAAGGGTTAATTACACTATACAATATAACCATATAAAATATAAATGTAGGTGCATCTATAGACGATTTTTCTCCAAGTATCAGAGAACCGCCAAACCACAATACAATAACAATTAGTATAGTCCCAAGAAATTCACTCATAGGATGTGCTAAAGCCTGACGCGTCGCCACTTTATTTGTAGCCTGCCTGAATTCATTACTACATTTATTGAAACGGCTTATCATTTTTTCTTCGGCTACAAATGCTTTTATAATACGTAATCCACCAAGCGTTTCTTCCAGCTGTGACATTGTTTCACTCCATTTATCTTGAGCTTCCAAGGATTTTCTTTTAAGTTTCCTTCCAACTTGTCCCATAACCCATCCCAAAGTAATGTAAACACCGTCAATTGCCAGCTTGTAATGAAAAGTGTAGCAAAATACGATATAATGAGAATCGGATTTTTGAGTAACATATCCAATGAACTTGTTACAGAAGTCTCTATTTCTGTAACGTCACCGCTCATCCTAGCTATAATATCTCCTTTTCTTTCTGAAGAAAAGAAATTCAAAGGCAGGTACATTATTTTAGAATACACCAATGTCCTTATATCACGTACAACGCCTGTACGAAGTGGAATCATCACAGCTGACGAGCCGAAATAACATGCAGTTTTAAGCAATGTCATTCCTGCCAAAAATAACCCTAGCCACAGCAATGTGTTCGATGAACCGTATATTTCTATCAACTGTGATACATAATAATAAAAGTTATTTATTACTGTATCCTTAATAGGGGCACTTCCCCATTCCATAAAAGTGTATACTTTATTACCTCCATCTGTTTTGAATAAAATATTCAATATAGGTATTAACAATGAGAATGAGAAAACATTAAACACTGCTGATAATACGTTTAATATTATTGCCCAAGCTACAAACCTTTTATAAGGAGAAACAAACCGTCTGAGTAAGTTGAAAAATTCTTTCATCAATATATAATTTCGTGAAGTTTGATTTTATAAGTCTTTATTTATTATCTTCATCTTTAAACCAGGAAGCATACATAAGGTATCCGTTTGCTATTTTCTGGTTTAACTCTTTACTTTGTTCCGGATCTACTTTCTTTATGAACTTAGCAGGAACCCCACCCCAAAGTGTATGTGGTTCTATTTTTGTATTTGCCAATACTAAAGCACCGGCTGCTACAATAGCACCTTCGCCCACTACAGCATGGTCCAACAGGGTAGCCCCCATACCTATAAGGGCATTATCTTTCACACATGCGCCATGCAACGTAACGTTATGACCTATAGATACGTCATCACCTATTTCGACAACAGATTTTTCGTATAGTGTATGCAGTACAGTCCCGTCTTGTATATTCACTCTGTTACCAATACGAATAGAGTTTACATCACCTCTCAATACTGTATTAAACCAGACACTACAATCATCTCCCATTACTACATCACCTATTATTGTTGCATTATCTGCAAGATAACAGTTGCGTCCTATTTGTGGGGTATATCCTCTTACTGATTTTATTAATGCCATATCTATAAAAATAAAAAATTATTGCTGACAAAAATACGAATTAATTCTATTATCTAATATTGTGTTCCTTTATTTTCTATTTTTCGCCTCGTTATTTATCTATTTGCATTAAATAAAAAGAGATTATTAAATATTTTAATTTAAAAATATGGTTTTTATTTGGTTATTAAATAATATGTTTTTATATTTGCACAGAAGTTAATAAAGATATTTGTTTAATATTTAAAATAACCCGTATCTCTTTAATCGTTTTTTAATCTGGATTTTAAGAAAATAATTCTATTCTAAGAAAAAAATCACATTCACTTGTTTTTCATTCATTCTAAAAAACGTTGCCCGTTGATGGGCAGCGTTTTTTGCTTATATCAGTTTTTATCAGTTATTTTGTCTGTATATATCCTTCAGATTTTAATAATTCAATTATTCTTTGCTTGAAATCTCCTTGGATTATAATTTCTCCATTCTTGGCGGTACCTCCTACTCCACATTTAGTTTTAAGTACTTTCCCCAATTCTTTAAGATCATCATCACAACCAACGAATCCCGTCACCAATGTAACAGTTTTACCTCCTCTTCCTTTTTTTTCTATTGAAACTCTAAGTTTTTGGTTTCTCTTCTCAGGAGTTATATTTTCTTCATTTTCGTCTGTTTGATATTTAAAATCCGGATTTGTGGAATAAACAATGTTAAGTCTCTCTTTCCAATCATTATTTTTCATATTCTTATAATGTTTAAATTCAATCAAAGATATAAACTTTTTCTTTATTATGTGTGCGTTTCCAAATAAATAGACTAATTTTGCAATTAACAGTATAGTATTATTTATGTCATGACAGCACCAGTTCGAAAAATATCGGATAAAGTACCGGAACCTACACTTCGTCGTTTGCCTTGGTATTTGTCTTGTGCAAAGTTAATGAGAAGTCAAGGGGAAAAGTATGTATCATCTACACAAATATCCAGACAGATAAATATTGATGCTTCGCAAGTAGCAAAAGACTTATCATATGTAGCAGTTTCAGGACGTACACGTGTTGGCTATGATATTGATTGTCTTATTGGTGTGCTTGAGGATTTCCTTGGGTTTACCAATATACATAAGGCATATCTGTTTGGTGTAGGTAGTCTTGGGGCTGCACTGCTTCAAGACACAGGTCTTTCACATTTTGGACTTGAAATAGTAGGTGCGTTTGACGTTGATCCTAAAAAAATTGGTACAAATATAGCAGGAATACCTATTTATCATACAGATGAATTTCCCAAAATAATAAAAAAATCAAATGTAAATATTGGAATCCTTACTGTACCAATCAGTATAGCACAGACCATCACAGACTATATGGTAAGTGAAGGAATAAAAGCTGTATGGAATTTTACACCGTTCAGAATTCGTGTACCTGAAAACATAGTTGTTCAGAACACATCGCTATATGCACATCTTGCTGTTATGTTCAACCGTTTGAATGAAGAATTAAAATAATCGATACATTTATGAAGATTATAGCAATAGGGATGAATTATTCCCTTCACTGCAAGGAACTCCACGCCAATGAAGCCTTGCCGCAAGAACCGGTAATTTTTATGAAACCGGATTCTGCCTTACTAAAGGACAATAAACCTTTTTTTATTCCTGATTTCTCGCAGCAGGTTGACTACGAGACAGAACTTGTAGTACGTATAAACCGACTTGGAAAGAATATTTCCGAACGGTTTGCACATAGATACTATGACGCTGTTACAGTAGGTATTGATTTTACCGCTCGCGATTTGCAGAAGAAATTCCGTTCAGAAGGAAAGCCATGGGAATTATGCAAAGGTTTTGACAGTTCAGCTGCTATTGGCGATTGGATAAGTATAGATAAATTCAATAATATACAGGATATACACTTTCATCTTGATATTGATGGTAAAACCGTACAGACAGGACATACAAGTGATATGCTTTTCAGTGTGGATAAAATAATAGCTTACGTTAGTCAGTTTTGTACATTGAAAATAGGAGATCTGCTGTTTACCGGAACCCCTGTCGGAGTAGGACCTGTGAATATAGACAATCATTTGGAAGGATATCTTGAAAATGAAAAAGTTCTAGATTTTTATATACGATGAAGATAAGAGTAGGATTTGGTTTTGATGTACACCGTCTGGTACCCGAAAGGGAACTTTGGCTTGGTGGAATAAAGTTGGAACATGAATTGGGGTTATTAGGACATTCTGATGCCGACGTATTGATACACGCTATATGTGATGCTCTTCTTGGAGCAGCCAACATGCGCGATATAGGTTATCATTTTCCCGATAATGCCGGTGAGTTTAAGAATATTGACAGTAAGATACTACTGGCACGTACGGTGAAATTGATAGAAGAAAAAGGTTATACAATAGGAAATATTGATGCTACTGTATGTGCAGAACGCCCTAAGCTAAAAGCCAGAATTCCTGAAATGCAGAATGTTTTGGCGCGAGTCATAGGAATAGATATAGACGATATATCCATTAAGGCCACAACAACAGAAAAACTAGGATTTACCGGACGTGAAGAGGGTATTTCCGCATATGCAACAGTTCTTATTGAAAAAAATTAGGTTTATTTATAAATGTAGTTCATCCTCTGCTCAGAAAGACATACTGTGCAGAGGATGATTTTTATTGGATAGTTTCAAATAAATATAATTACAGAATCAATCCCAATGTAAGCATTATTCCGAAAATAAGCATATTTCTTGAAGTTTCGCCAAGAATCAAGTTTAGCGCTTTACCTCTATTAATTTTAGCCATTTTTATGCTTGTCGATATATGAATGATTAAATAAAATTGTGGCAACAAAGCTGCATATATTTTTCCTATAGTTATGAAATAAAAACAAAGCCAACATGCCACCAGTCCAAGCAAAAAGTACAGAACCATACCAGTTTTTGCTCCAAATCTCACTACTATTGTTTTCTTACCACTTATTGCATCTTGTTCCCTGTCTCTGAAATTATTTACCATCAACAGAGTATCTATTATTAATCCGCATGCCAAAGATGCTATTGTAACAGAATTGTTCCATTCATGAGCCATTACATAATAAGTACATCCCACAGGAACAAACCCAAAAAATACCAATACCAAGACATCTCCCCATCCGTGATAGGCCAAAGGGTAAGGTCCAGCAGTATACAAAAAAGCAAAGACCATACATGCCGCACCTATTGGAATCAATTCCAAGCCTCCAAAGAACAATAGCGATAAGCCTGTAATTCCTGCTAAAACTGTAGTTATACATATACCGGTTTTCATTCCTTTAGGGGAAATCCATCCTTGCGCGCATGCACGTTCAGGCCCTAAACGGTCTTCACGGTCAGTACCTTTTATAAAATCAAAAAGATCATTTATAAAATTCGCATTAATCTGCATTAGAAATGCAAAAACAAGACATAAAATAGCAGGCATAAGTTTGAAATGTCCGTAAACATATGCCAATGCACAACCTATCATAACCGGAATTGCAGCACCAGTCAGTGTCTTTGGGCGCGATGCCAAAATCCATGCTTCTATCGAATTGGTCTTTACCATTATAATCTTTTTTAAAACTTGATACAAAGTTAGTATATAAAATGCTACTTTTGCTTATGTAATCATCAAAACTTCATTATGCAAAAATTATTTATACGTATTTTCATATTGCTCGTATCTTCAGTATTTCTATTTTCATGCGCTACAGCAAGTTTTTCCAAATACAAAGGTATCGGACGTATAAAAACATATCACGTCGAATCAAAGGATCTGCCTGAATCCTTTGATGGTTTCCGTATAGCTTTTGCTACGGATTTTCATTATGAAAGCAGATTCAAAAAAAGTCATATTAACTCCTTGGTCAATGCCATTCTCTCTTTGGATGCTGACGTGTTGTTGCTAGGCGGAGATTATAGAGGGAGAAATGGAGGTGATATAAATGAATTATTTGCAGCTTTAGGTAGTGTAAATACCACTTTTGGTACATATGCTGTTATGGGGAATCATGATCGTGGAGAGAATGATACTTTAATTCGTAGAGCTATAAGTAAAACAGATATTAGATTATTAGAACATGAAACGGACACAATTTGGAAAAATAACGAATATATATTGATAACTGGAATAAGAAACCCATTCGACCTTAAACACAACGGTATTTCACCAACATTAAAACTTCATCCTGAAGATTTTGTAGTTATGCTTACACATACGCCAGATTATGTTGAAGATACAGATATAAGCAATACAGATTTAGCATTAGCAGGTCATACACATGGTGGACAAGTCAGCTTCTTCAACAAGTGGACACCAGCTAAGTTCTCAAAATACGGGAACCGTTTTCTAACTGGTAAGAAATATAATTCAGCAGGAATACCTATCATTATCAGTAACGGTCTGGGTACGTCACGCAAAGACATAAGACTTTTTACGCCAAGTGAAATAGTTCTCGTCATTCTTAATACGGCAAAATGATAGAGTAATACAATATACTTTTTTTTACATAAAAATATACGTATAAAATATTAACTTGCTATTTTTGCATACCGAGAAATATCCATATATAAAGAAATAAAAATGTTTTTATCAAAATGAACTTCCATTTACGTTATTTATCTGTATTGACTTTCCTTTTCCTGTACAATACTTATACATTATTTTCGCAGAATATTACAAGTCTTATATATACCGAAGACACATCTTTTGTATCAAACGAAGTTCGTGAACTAAGATTACGCTTTCGTAATATGAATTTTTTTCGCGATAATGAATATAAAGGCAGTTTAGTTAAAGGATATACATTGCCTGGATTGTGGATTCTACCTTCCGTATCATATCAGCCACTTAAGACTTTAAAGATTGAAGCCGGAGCATATATGTTAAGATATTGGGGAGAAAGCAAATATCCAAACGCTCATTATGTAAATCTTCCTGAATATGAAAACAATGATAATATTCAAAGTTCATTTCACGCCGTACCTTTCTTTCGAGTACATTATGCACCTCTTCCAGGTGTATCATTAGTATTAGGAAATATTTATGGTAGAAACAATCATGGACTGATAGAGCCTCTTTATAATAAAGAAATGGTTATGACATCAGACCCTGAATCCGGTGTCCAGTTTCTTTGGAATACACGCCATCTTAATCTTGATATGTGGGTCAATTGGGAAAGCTTCATTTTTCAAGGAGACAGCAGACAGGAAGAATTCACTTTTGGGATATCCTCTCGAATAAAAGCCAATCAGCTATTGTCGGATTTCAACAATTTTCATTTTTATGTTCCTATTCAGATTCTTTTTAAGCATCAAGGAGGTGAAATAAACACTACAGCTTCTGAACGAAGTGTAAAAACATGGCTTAATGCAGCATCTGGTATAGGAATGGACATAAAAATGCCTTTCAGGTACTTAAGGAAGTTGAATATAGAAATCGATGCTGCATATTATGCACAACAAAAAGGTGGTACATTCCCTTTTGATAAAGGTTATGGCATATACGGTAAGCTACTTGCAGATATGAACAGCTTTGATGTCAAAGCAGGTTACTGGCAGTGCCATAATTTTGTGTCACTGATGGGAGATCCGTTATTCGGAGCGGTTTCAATGTCAGACAAAAATCTTATATATAACAATCCAAAGACTGCTTTTTTAAGTGTTGAATATTCACATTCTATCGGTAAAGGTTTCGCTTTGGGAGTTCATGCAGATATATACAACACATTTAAATGCGATGCAAATCAATATACCTCAAATACAAATATGCAGGACAGTAAAATTTCTATGCCTAATGCTGTAAGTTTTATTGCCGGTATATATTTAAAAACAGATTTCGGATTCTTATTAAAACGTTTTTAATATCATTCTCGTGTCTTATCAATCACCGTTTGCGATACTTTTTAATATAGCATCAATCACTTTCTCCGCAGTTTGTATTATAGTACGGGCATGAACGTCTGCCAAAGTTGGATCAATACTCTTGTTCTTATGTTCATCAAGCCATTGTAAAGCAGGTATTGCACTTTTTGCTTCTATCATTATAAATGTTGGAAGCATTTTATGAGCAATACTGCATATCGTGAGCGTATCTTTTTCTTCTATAGCTTTTATCAGTTTGTTTACGTTCTTTTGTGTTTCATCTACAAATGTCGTCAATATATTTTTTGCAGCTTCTTCGTCATCTACCGAGAATTCTGTTAAACGTGAAAAATTAAAATCTTCTTCATTTATTTTATCTTTCTCTTCTGCTACAATTTCGGTTTTCATAGTCACTGTACTTTGCATATTTCCCAATGCTATTGATAGAACTTCAAACAAATCTGTACGGCTAAATGGCTTTCGCAGAACTGCAGAAAATCCACGTTTTACAAACTCTGTATTGTCAGGAACCGCACGTGCGGTTATTGCAACTACAGGAATAGACTTTGCCTGTTCATAAGGTAGTTCGCGTATTGATTCCAGAAGCTTAAAACCATCCAAGGCAGGCATCTGTATATCAGTGAACAGGATATCGTATTTTTCGTCCTTTATATGTGTAAAAACTTCTTCCGGATGCTGACAGCATGTTATTGCCTCTATAGCATTATTATTTATACTAAGCAACATATCATGTGTTAGCTGCATCTGTATTCTGTCATCATCAATTATTAGAATACGTATCTTTTTCAAATGATTTGCATTATCTTCTTTTAAATCATCATTTTGTACATTCTCTTTTGAATGTACAAAATAAGGAAGAGGTATTTTAACCTCAAATGTGCTACCTTTCCCTGGTATACTGGTTACATTTATTTTACCATTCTGTAATTCTGTGAGTTTCTTTGTTATAGAAAGTCCAAGCCCGAATCCCTCTTGTCCTTGAGCTCCCGGCAATCTTGTGAATTCTATAAATATTTTCTTTAATTCAGTTTCCGTCATACCACTACCGGTATCACTCACCTTAAAAGTAAATAAGTTTCCTATATACGATGCTGATAAAGTTATACCACCCTCCAAAGTAAATTTCAGTGCATTCGATATTAAGTTTTCTGCAATTTGTCTTATTCTGAATGGGTCGCCTTCAAGAGTCAAGTCATCTGACAATTCGGGAATATATTTTAAGGTAAGACCTTTTTGGTTAGCTAATGGCAAAAAACTATTATATATATCTTCCAATAATCTATAAGGACGGAATGCTACAGGGTTAAGGTCCATTTTACCAGCCTCCAAGCGATGATAATCTAGCAATGAAGTAACCAATGCTAAAAGATGCTGTGCAGAGTTCTTCATATTTGCCAGATAGAATACTTGCCTCTTGTCTGTAATGAGTCTTTCCAGAAGATCAGTATATCCTATTATAGAACCAGCCGGAGCTTTAATATCATGTGTGATTGTAAGCATGAGTTTCTCTCGTGCCCTTAAAAGATTTTCCGCATAGTCTCGTGCTTTTTCCAGTTCTTTTCGATAATGGTTACTACGTGTCAGATCACGCCAAATTATAGTAAAAAACACCAAAACCAGGATTATTCCAGCTACAGATATTCCAGCTATGGCCAAAGCTGCATCACGCCGTATGGACTGTTCGTGATACATACGTGCCGCAAGCGCCTTCTGTTCATCCTCCTCTATACTTTCAAGTAATTGATTTACACGTCTGCTTAGATGACTGCCGGCTATTTTAAGCCGGTTTATCCTATAGCTTAGTGTACGTAGTTCTTCCTGACGTGTCTGAAAAACTTTATCCTGTATACCTGACAACATTGAAGCGATAGTATCAATAGGACTGAAAACCTGATCCAAAGTATCAGTAAAGACCTCCTCTACTACATTGCTAACTTCTGTAGAATCAGCTTTTCCAGGAGCAAAGACATCGGCCAATCGTCTGAAAAACCCTTTTGGTTCATGTTTTATCGTGTATGTATTATGGTGTGTTACCACCCTTCGTCTTACATGACTCTCGGTTATTAAAGAATCATGTTCGTGAAGTAGACTGTCCAATTGCTTACGGTATATAATATCGGTGGGAGTAGTACTCATTGCCTCAAGCACAGCCAACATATTACGTTCCTTGTCTCGAAGTAACATGTTAACAGTATCTATACGTGCTTGCTGGACAGTATCTGTAAGTTGACTTCTTAATGTATCCAATGACAAATGTACCTTCTTCATTGCCTTTGTATAAAGCCATATTTCATCAGAACTTCCGGTACGAAGTGCCTGACCGATTACCTCTGTCTCATATAACCGACTTATTATACTATGTGTAGTTCGACGTCTATTGTATATGCTTTCTTCAAGACCTGTAGGTTGTGTCAGAAGACTCATCTGCTTATATACATAGCCTATGGCTCCAAACAATAATAGAATCAGTATAATGTAGCCAAAGGCTAATTTGGTCTTTGTAGAAAACATATCAATATCGTTTTTATATGGTTTAACTATGTTGTATCAGTAAATGTGTCTTCCTTCTGAATCTTAACCAGTACATAATTCCTGCACTGGTAAGTCCGAAAGGAAATGCCATCCATACTCCTATAAGACCTCCTTCCAATACAAAACCAAATATGTATCCAGCCGGTAGTGAGATTACAAAGTATGCTATAAATGCATAAAGTAGCATCGGTTTGACATCAGCTATACCTCTAAGAGAATTGGCAAAGTTTATTTGTAGTGCATCTCCAAACTGATATAATAGGAACGGATATATTACACTGGCAACCATCTGGCTAACCTCTTCGCTGTCTGTAAACCATCCTCCAATGTAATTTCTTAATAGAAATATAGGAATACCTGTTATAAGAAGCATAACCAATATAATATGAAAGCCATGATACGCCGTACGACGAACATTCAACATATCTCCCTGACCGTAGAAATTACTTATTCTTACAGAAACAGCGGCTCCCATTCCATAGTACATCATAAAACAGACTTGTGAAACAGCTATCATAATCTGATAAGATGCAAGTTCCATACTTCCTAACCATCCTATCATTATCGCACTTAAGCTGAATGAAGCTGTTTCCATACCCATTTGTCCCGCAATAGGCCATCCTAGTTTATTCAATTGTAAAAACTCTTTCTTGTTTATTCTTCCATTGTTGAACCCATCTTTAAACTCTTTGTATCTGTCTGTCATGAAAAATAAAACAAGAAAAGCTATCACCATCAATATCCTCGATACTAGTGTGGAAAGACCTGCACCGGAAAGTCCCATTTCGGGGAATCCCAACTTTCCATATATCAGGATATAATTACCTATTATATTAAGCACATTTCCACTTAGCAAAATCCACATAGACACTTTTGTATCGGTAATCCCATCAGCAAACTGTTTAAAACCATTGAACCAAAGGACAAATGGTATCGATGCAAGTAATATGAGAAAATAAGGACGGATATATGAAATGAGTTCTTCGGGTTGTCCCATATATGGTATACCTATATAAACTCCTGTCATAACAGCGCATACAATAAAGGCCAGCAGTGAATTTGCAACAAGACTGTTTTTAAGAACACGACCTACATCATTTTTCATACTACGCCCAAAAAGACTTCCGACAATTGGAGTAAGACCATATGAAAATCCAGTACTGAAAATTATTGCCAGATTGAACATATTGTTTACAAAACTGGCAGCAGCCAATTCTGTTGTGCTATGGTGTCCAATCATTAAAGTATCAGCAAATCCAAGTATTATAACTCCTATTTGACCTATCACTATCGGTATTCCAAGTGACAGCAGTGTACGGTAATGTTGTTTCATTCTTTATTGCCGGATGATTTCTTGTAATACAAAATATTGCAGTTCTGTTTTATAAAAGTCTTTTTGGAGACTTCAGATATCTGTTCAGGTGACACAGAACGATATTTACGCACCTCGTCGTTTATATCTTCAGCTTTACCTATAAGTTCGAAAAAAGCCATATTGGTGGCAACTGACAAATAATTTATATTACTGAAAATCTGTTCACTTTCATACCTGTTCTTTACTTTTTCCAGTTCTGAATTTACAATATTTTCATGTTTTAACTTTTCCAGTTCATTCCATATCGCCTCTTCTGCTTCCTCCAAGGTAATACCCTCGTACGGTTTTCCTGTTATGTGGAAAAGCCCACTGTCTATACTTCCTGATATGTATGCATCTATAGAACTGAAAATCTTTTTTTCCAATACCAGCCTCTGAATGAAGCGCGAAGAACGTCCATTACAAAGAATATCTGATATGATATCAAATGTGTGATATTCTTTTTCTCTACGTCCACATATATGAAAAGCCATATAAATAGTATCTACAGGCACATCTCTATACACAGTCATTCTTCGTTCTTCTGTCTGCAACTCCTCTTTAGGCAGATTTCTTGTCTTGATTTTCCTTGAAGGTATACTGCCAAACCATTTTTCAGCCAATCGTTTAGTCTCTTCAAAAGAAATATTTCCGCTTACAGCAAGTATCGCATTGTTTGGAGCATAAAATCTGTAAAAGAAATCTTTAACTTCATCCAATGTAGCATTTGCTATATGACTTATCTCCCTACCTATAGTAGGCCATCGGTAAGGATGTGTTTTATAAGCCATATCTCTAAGTATATGCGATACATCTCCATATGGCTGGTTTAAGTTTCTTTGCTTAAATTCTTCTGTTACTACATTCTTTTGAACCTCAAGGCTTTTTTCATTAAAGTCAAGAGATAACATTCTGTCACTTTCAAGCCAGAATCCAATTTCCGCATTATTATATGGCAGTGTAATATAATAGTTAGTTATATCATTATTTGTCCACGCATTATTTTCTCCACCGGCATTTTGTACTGGAGTATCGTAGTCTGGAATATTTATTGAACCTCCAAACATAAGGTGCTCAAACAGATGTGCAAAGCCTGTATGTTCAGGATGTTCATCCCTTGCTCCTACATCGTACAGTACATTTAAGGCAACCATCTGCGTAGTTGTATCTTCATTATGTACTATGCGTAACCCATTATCTAGTATATGACGGTTTACGTTTATCATGGTATATATATATTAATAAATGAAGTTTAACTTCGTTGAATTTCAGTTCGCAAGTATGACGTATAATGTTTTGCATACTTGCGAAACTTGAATTTAGTTATAGAAAATAATATTGTTTAATATAAACTTACAAACAGATTTTACTCTAATACCTCAGCTTTTAATATTCTGATATCTACTTTAGGGCGGTCAGCACGGTTTGTTCCCACTTGTTCTATTTTCTCTACTACATCCATACCATCTGCGACCTCTCCGAAAACGGTATATGCTCCATCAAGGTGAGGAGCCCCTCCAATAGTAGTATACGCTTGTTTTTGTTCTTTAGTATATTTCAAAGCAGGTTCTTTCTCAACAATACTGCGTGCCTGCGATTCAAGAGAGTCCTGAAGTTCCAATAGTCCTTCTGTATCTCCAGCCTTACGCATTTTGTAGATTTCCTTCATATGTTTACGCGCAAGACTATTAAAAACCTCTTCCAGACGTGCTTCATTCATATGGTTTTCCATATTTATCATCTGGGCTTCACTGAATTTTCTTCCTGTTACAATATAGAACTGACACCCAGAAGATGCTCTTTCCGGATTCACTTCGTCACCTTGTCTGGCTGCAGCCAAAGCCCCTTTCTTATGGTAAAGATTTTTATTGAACTCGGCAGGGATTGTATAACCAACATCACCACTACCTAAAGTTGTGGTATCAGTAGCGTTTTTACTCAACGGATCACCTGCCTGTATCATAAAGTTTTTGATTACACGGTGAAACAATGTGCTGTCGTATGCTCCTTCCTTAACCAATTTGATAAAGTTTTCTTTATGCTTTGGAGTTTCATCATATAGCTTTACTGTGATGTTGCCCATTGTTGTTTCAAGGCGAACTAATGTTTCATTTGTTTTTTCCATATTTGTCTTTTTTTCTGATTTACCGTTTCCTGTACACGCCATCAGGCAGATGGACATAATTACAAACACAAAAGTTTTTTTCATAATTGAAAAATCAATTAGTTATTAATACTCGAATTTTCTGAACTATAGTTGCTGTTTATCAGAAAGGATAACCTATAGCAAAATGCAATCCCATTCCATCTTTGAAACGCGGTATATTGTAATATCCCTTTTTGCCGGTATCATATGGCACATGAAGAGCTATACCCAAGTCCAAGCGCAGAACCAGAAAATCAAGATCATATCTAATACCGGCTCCAGTACCGAGAGCTATACTATCAAAAAAATGATTGAATGTAAATTGTGCATCAGGTCGTGCAGGATCTTCTCTTAGCAACCACACATTTCCGGCATCCAGAAAAACAGCACCATTCAGATTTCCGCCTGCAAATTTAGACAATAATCTGAAACGATACTCTATATTTGCTTCAAGTTTTATATCTCCTGTCTGGTCCACATACGAATACGTATTATCTGCCGAAGGCTGATAACGTCCCGGTCCTATCGAACGTATTGTAAATGCACGTATACTGTTTGCTCCTCCCACGTAAAACTGCTCGGTATATGGTGCAATGGTTTTGTTTCCATATGACCATATTATCCCCCCCATAGCTCTAAAAGCCAGTTGATGCATGTCATTAAACCATACAGTGTTTCTTATTTCAGAAGAGTATTTAAGAAATTGCGCAAATGGTGTACCTAATAATTTTTTATCCTTTTCTGTAAATTTCTGTCCAAAGGCAGCATATATCAGCGAGGTTATATTTCCGGCACTGGTAAGTGAATTCTCCCACCATACACGATTTTTCCTCTTAAGATACGAATTGTCAAATGTCACTGTATATGATTGAGATGGGATAAACTGGTCATTCAAACTATAGAACAACATAGGGTTCTGAGCAGCTATCTGATTGAATTCGTCAGTCCTGTTCTGTAATGTATTAAACGCAAGATTTAGAGGTGTAACAGAATGTTTCATACTTCTCTTAGGTTGAAAACTGTATGATACTGTTCCACCGAAAGAAAGCATCTTGAAATATCTTGCACGGTTTATTTGTTCTGCATACAATTTGAAGTTTGTATTTGAAGGGAAACGGAACGGGTCTATTCTATCCTTAAGCCATGGTAGTACGATGCGTGGAAACTCAAGCGAAAGAGCAGCCCCAAACTCATATGAATTCATTACAGAGCTACGTCCATCTACCGTAGAACTCGTCTGCCACTCATACGACCCCTTCAATTCTAGATTTAAAGATGCACCCATACGCATAAAGTTTTTTCTGGAAAGATTGAATTTAGCACCCGGACCGGTCTGCTTTGTATCTTTTGTAGTAAGGTTAAACTCCAGTTCACTATCATATGGCAAGTCAAACATTGAATTTACCTTTATATCAAGTGTATCGGAACCATTGCGCGGGGTGTATTGAAACTCATTAAATTTAAACACACCAAGCCTGGCCAAAGCTTCCTGTGTATAGTTTTGTCTTGTAAGAGAATAAGTTTCACCACTACGATAAAGAAACCTTTTTCTGAGAACACCATATTTAAGTTCTGGTTTTTTGCCAAAATAATGCACAGTAAAGTCTCTTGCACAAATGGAATCTTCCGGTTGTTCACCGTTATATCCAATCAAACGCACTTCTGTACCACCTATTACATACTGTTTCTTTGCTTCATCAGGAATATTACTTCCTGGAACAATTTTCAGTGTCACATATCCAGGTTTTATAAGCGTGTCGGCAAGAAAAGAAATATATTCACTACGAAAAAAATAATAACCGTTGTCTTTAAAAAGTGCAACAAGCCTTTCACGTTCTTCATTCAGGCGTGTTACATTAAAATTGTCATTGCTGCGTATCAGCCTTTCATCAAAATGTTTTCTTATAATATTGTCAGCACGTTCAGGAAATCCTTCATATGTCACAGTATCTATCAGATACGGTTGTCCCATTTTTATGTCATAACTTAATTTGATTGCACGAGGATTTCGTGTACTGTCCACAGAATAAGTCACATTTCCATTAAAATAACCATACTCTTTCAGAAGGTTTGATGCTATCTTTACTCTAGTATCAGGATTAACCGATGATAAAGTTACTGGTTTAGCAGCCAGTTTTCTGAAAATCCATTTACCTACCCCCCTTTCATATTTCTGAAAACTATTGTATATCCATAATCCTACAGGAAGCGGGATACGGTATTTCGCACTTCCTAAAAAAGAGTTATTTGGTGCAACACTAACGGCAGCAGTCACTTCATCTACAGTCTTTTGTCCATATTCCTTGGTATCACGCTCCTCTATTTCTATATTTCTGATACCAGTGTATAAGGTCTCACCATCAGGAAGATTTTTGGTTGTCGAGCAAGAGGCTGAGATAAGGATTACAGCCATTATTAATGGTAATATATAAATTTTCATTTCGGTTCGATTAATAATTTAAAAAGAAGCACAAAATCAGAATTACTTAAATCTAAAGTTCCTCATTCTTTTTCTTTTTTCTTTGGAATATAAACAAATCTTTTATTTTGCTTACTTTCTTCTTGAGAACTATACCAGCTCCTGTTTCCGTTACTTCACCTTCCAATACATTAGCATATTTCTTGTCGTGAAAGAGTTTTACATATCTAGTACCACTGTTGTCCAGCCTGTACTCCAAAGAAATATTATCTATAAATGATTCATCTCTAACAGCAGCATTACCGGTTGAGATTTTTCCTCCAATGACTACACGCACGCGATTGTTCCAAAAGCGTTTTGCAAACTGGAAATTATAGTCTGTTCGTGTATCTCCGGTTTCTGTAGCGTTGGTTGTTTCCATACCCAGGCTAAGGTCTATAGTTTTCAATGCGTTCCCGGCTATACTGTTTATCTGTCCTTGCAGATACGAGTTTAAAGCACTGTTTGCATCAAGCTTGGCCGTTGAACTATCCGATATATACATTCCTGTCACAAGCATGGTTACCGCAGCCTTATTTTTTTGAGATGCAGACATTGCTGCCAGTTCATTCTGCATTGATCCGTCCTCAGGAGCATCTATTGTAAATGCAAATCCTAAATCACTCAACCTGTTTGTAATACTTACTCCGACATCAAAACTTACCATTCTGGCATTCTGATTTTCCTGTGTTACTGATGCCCTGGTCCTTTCATATGCCTGAATATTCAATCGTGGATCCATTACATTCCCTGTCCATTCTATAAAACTGCCTTCACGAATTCTAAAAGTTTTTAATGGGATAACAGGCATTTCATATTTCATTTCTCCACTCATTAGTGAATAGCGTCCATTTAGCAACATATTACCATCAGGAGTATATTGGAATGCTAAATCTCCTCCACCTTCAACCTGCATATAGTTAGTTCCGCTTTCATTTATATCTACCCGGCATTGCACAGCCTGGTCTATATGCAGATTCACTAGCATATCTATACCTCCAGGCTTCACGCTTTGCAACGGTTTTCTTTTAGCAGCAGCTGTATCCAAGAAATTTACAAATGTAACTGTTTCAGACAACCTGTCTTCTACAGTAAGCGGCGATTCACGTAATACATATGTAAAATCACTGCTACCCAATATATTTGCATTACCTCTCACTGAAATGGCATCAGGAGTACCTTTTATTAATGTATTCAAATCAATATACATCTTACCATATACCATTGAGGTTCTATTCTTCTTGGAATTGAATACTTCAAAGTTACGTGCTGTCATATTCAGGTCTATATACATATTCTCCATATCCGCAAAGTCAATACTGCCATCAATTACATATGGATTTTTACCTCTGGAGTAAATGCTATACTTGTCAAAGATAAGTTTATTATTTGCCACAGTAATAGGCTTGTTTTCCAGTCTTAGACTCATAGATGTCATAGGAACAAAAACATTTACACTATCAGTTGTCAAGCTACCGTTCACAACAGGTAATGTAGATGATCCGTTTATATGAAAATCAGCATTTGCATAACCATACAGTTTTGCCATTTCTTCCGGCACAAAAGCTCCAGACAATATCAAAGGGAAACGTTGAAGTTTCAAATGGGCATTTATATCATCTTTCTCCCTCTCATTCTCAGCAGACTTGTATTTTCCTGTAATTTCAGCCAATGTACTACCATTACGTGTCACATATCCATCTACATTGTGTGTTCCGTCATTAGTAGGTAAATATACAGCACTCATAGTCCAGTCACCTAAAGAATTGCCAGCATATTCCAAATCATCTATTGCGGTCTCAAAAGCTGTCATAAACGATTTCTCATTATGTTGTACATAATGTGCCTCAGCATTTATTACACCTTTTACAGGCGGCATATATGGAATAATACGTTTGAACTCACCTATGTCAAGTTTATTGATTGACATTGTTATATCTTGCAGCACAGTTGAATCAGGAATTGAAAAAATATGTAGTCCTGTACCATTATTGTCAGACAGACGCATGTCGGCATGTATTCTTCCTTTGTCTTCCAATAATATATAATTATCTTTATTCAGATTAAATTCTCTATACACCAGTATAGGTTTTTCAGGTAATACATGTAAACTTATTCCATTCTTTCTAAGTATAGCCTGTAGACCTATAAGCGCACCTGTTTCGCGTTTTTCATTATCATATTTTGCTATAATACGGGCACTGTTTTTAAAAACGCCTCCATCAACTGATATATCAAAGGCTTCTTGCTTTTTAGTCTTGTTAGCCTTTACTCCACCGGCAAGTATAATACCTGTTGTATCCTGCGATATATCAAATCTGATAGTATCCAGCTGCAGACTGTCTGTATACAATCCATACATATACGCTTTACTCTCTATTCCATCAGTAGGAGAAGTACCAAATGACACATATAGTTTTTTGAAACCTATATTCTTCATTTCAAGTGTATTGGCAAAAGGATTATCATCACCAGCCAATATTCTGAATGTTGTTTCCGGCAACATTCCACGTATTGTATCAATGTTTATTTCGCGTTTTTCCCATTGTTTTTCCACAAGACCTGCAATTTTTGCAAACCTTTCAGTAATAAAATCTATACCTCCGGAAGTCCTGAGAAGCATAGTCATATCACCTGAATTAATATAGCTCCTCAATGAATCTTCTGTCATGTCTACTCCCAAATTCAGATCTTTCGTTGCAAATGTCTTTTTGGGAGTAAAAAATTTTATATTGTCAACTTTAATTTTGGCATTATGCCTTTTATTCAAATCTGTATTTGCATCAATATTTATTGTTTGCGCAGTTTTAAGAGGCTGAGGTGAAATTCCCATAGCATAAAGATCAATTCTTTTTATATCTGTAATCATGCTGGCTGCAATCTTCTTTGTTGAAACATCTGCATTCAGTTTCAATGACGCCTCAGCCAAATTGTCGTTTATGTTTAAGAGAGTATTTATCTTGCCATTATTCAGTCTTGCATTCATATTTATACCAGAAAGTATATATCTGGCATACTCTAAATTAGAAACATTAAGGCTAAGTTCCATTTTACACTCCGGTGACATAAAGTCCAAACCTTCTCCTTGCACTTCTACAGATGAACTTACCCTAAAGAGCGAATCTGCCGGCATAAAATTGTGCACATTGATGTCATTTATGTTAATACCTGCAAAGTAAGATTCTGTTTTTGGTATAAATTCCGCCTTAAGTTCCATAGCCCCTTCGCCCTGTTGCAATTTAAGGAACGACTTTATACTGTCATTTCTTAAATCTGCTGTTCCGTTTAACGTCAAGTCAACAGGAATAACAGTTGCCCCCAAGAATGATTTGGCAAATTCCATATCCGGGAAACTGGCTTCCACATTCATATGGGCACACATATTGATACTGTCTGTTATATCGTTGGCATAACCGTCAGCAATAAATCTTATATGGTCTGGTATTTCTGCACTTACAGTTGTAACATTTATAGAATTCAGATGTCCGTCTATTCCTGCACGCAATTGCAATGGCACAGACGGAAAATCTCTTTTAAAATCCTCAGGCATACCTGTAACAAACCTGAAAATGTCATTTTTTCCTATATCAGCCATGAGTCTGGCAGAAATACTTCCATCATTTCCTATTTGTGAAATATTCAGTCCCGCACCAGCATGCAAAGATATGTACGAGTCTGTTGTTTTCAGTTCAAAACCAGTAAGACTCATTTGTTCATCATTCATATCTATTTTTCCGCCTGCAGACAATATTTCCATTCCGCAACGTTCTTTCATTCTTAAATCAGTAATTTCCGCTTTGACAATATTTCCGCAGTAATATACCGAATCTATCCCGATGTTTATCCCGGAAATGGAAAGAAACGACGGATCAAATCCCTCTATCGGAGTATTATCCCCTGTGATGTACTGTACTTCCGAATCGTTAATTGATAGTTTTCCCAATGAATATTCCTCTTTGTGTAAATCTACAAAACCTTCAGTAAGTAAAGCCGATTTAAGCCTAAGTCCAATATTCATGCTGTCAAGAGGCATTTCCATACGAACAGAGACATTGTCTATATCCGCTTTTTTCAACATAACCTTCCAGTATAACGGCTCGCTTGCAGTAGTGTCTGCAGCAGTAGTATCTGTCATACATATGTCCAGATTGGTATTTTTTAGTCTAAGTTCATTTATAATTGCAGTTTCAGGAGATAAATCAACTCCATGCGACTCCAAATATAGTTCCCCCATAAAACCTTTCAGTTTTAACCCCTCAATCATATTCATTGTATTCAGACTTATATTTTCAAGTCTGAAAGCATCTATCTCTATCTGTTTTCTTAATAGAGGTTTCATCTGTATTTTCAGAGTTAATTGACCTGCATTCAATAGCGTGTCACCTTCTTCTATAGCTATGACATTGTGTATATTTAGATTGATAGGGAAAGAAAGTGTTATCTTACCTACAGAAATATCCATACCGGTAGTTTCAGAAGCTAGTGATGCAGCCTTTTTGACTACAAAATTCTGAACAGGAGGTATATATATCAAAATTGATAATATAATAAACAAGACAAAAGGAATAGATATTATTATTCCAAGCCATTTAAAAAATTTCTTCATGTCAATTGTTTCTTTATGAATGCGAATATACTAAAAAAATAACTACAAATGAATATAATTTGTTCAGGAAGTCCGTCATTAATAATAAATGTATATCTTTGCATAGTTACTAACTAAAAATATAACTTATGAAACCAACATTATTTGTATTGGCAGCCGGTATGGGAAGCCGTTACGGTGGCCTAAAACAGCTTGATGGACTTGGTCCAAGTGGAGAAACTATCATGGATTATTCCATATTTGATGCTATCCGCGGTGGATTCGGTAAAATAGTATTCGTTATACGTAAAGATTTCGAAGAAGATTTCCGTAAGATCGTTCTTAGCAAATACGAAAACCATATACCTGTAGAAGTAGTATTCCAGGCACTTGACAATCTTCCAGCGGGATACACATGTCCTGAAGGCCGTGTTAAGCCATGGGGTACAAACCATGCCGTATTAATGGGGAAAGATGTAATTAAAGAGCCTTTTGCAGTAATCAATGCTGACGATTTCTATGGAAGAGACAGTTTTGCTGTTTTAGGCAAATATCTTTCTGAACTCCCAGAAGGTTCTAAGAACGATTATTGTATGGTAGGTTTCCGTATTGGCAACACTTTGTCAGAAAGCGGTTCTGTAGCACGTGGTATTTGCTCAGCTAACGAAGAAGGTAACTTGACTACAGTAGTAGAACGTACTGAAATCATGCGTGTAGACGGAGTTGTAAGCTACAAGGACGAAAATGGCCAATGGGTAGGTGTAGAAGATAACACTCCGGTTTCTATGAACATGTGGGGATTCACTCCTGACTATTTCCAGTACTCAGAAGAATATTTCACTGAGTTCCTTGATGCCAATAAGGACAACCTGAAAGCAGAATACTTCATTCCTCTTATGGTCAATAAGCTTATCAATGAAAAGACAGCAAGTGTAAAGGTTCTAGACACAACTTCTAAATGGTTCGGAGTAACTTACGCCGCAGATCGCCAGAGTGTAGTCGACAAAATCCAAGCATTGGTTGATGCCGGTGAATATCCTTCAAAATTATTCTAAAAATATATATAATAGAAACGGATTGTATCCTTCACGGGACAATCCGTTTTTTTCAATTACAACATGAACTATATGATACTTGGATTGTATCAAGTATACGCTAAAATATCATAAAAGCAGAATAATATAGTTTTTCAAACAATGTAACATATGAAATAAAGCGTACCTTTGCAGCCGTAAATATAAAAATATATAAAAATGGAACTTCCTAATGACCCTATAATGTTATTCAGCCTTATCAATATGAAGCTTAGAGACTTCTATCCTTCTCTTGATTCACTCTGCGATGATTTAAATCTCAACAAAGACGAAATTATATCACGCCTGAAAGATGCAGGATTTGAATACAACGAAGAGTTAAACAAATTCTGGTAATATATTATCAAAAAAGTTATAAGCCATATCAAGGCTATAATTAAAAAAGAAGCCTGCCGGACACTAAATGATATCCATTTCGTATCCAACAGGCATTTTCAGAATATTTATTAACCAATAGAATCAATATCCAGGATTCTGCTGTTTTGCAATAACCGGATTAGCATTAACTTCGCTTACAGGAATTGGAAGTATAGCTCTGAAATATGTTCTGTCAAATTTTCTTGAGTCCTCATTTAGAGCATAATGCCATCCTATCTTATCCTTATCCTGACTTTCATAGCGAACGATAGTTTCATTATTACGCATTGCATCAAAGAAACGGTGTCCTTCGCCAACCAGTTCTTTCCTACGTTCGAGCAATACTCTTTCCAAAGTTACAGTAGAGTTATCAACCAACTTTGC
>artificially_reared_1__coassemble_247_pt1 | contig 34962 bp, 39 predicted proteins | sample artificially_reared_1__metabat2_low_PE_002 | metagenome-assembled genome bin artificially_reared_1 | reverse complement strand
CATCAACCTCTCCATTGCTAATTCTTTTTGCCATTTCCACATCAAATGGCACTTTTATATATTTCTTTTCCATAATCTTTAATTCAATATATTTAATACTATAACGAGATTATATTTCCATGATTAGTTCTCTCGTTTCTCTTTTCAGTTGTGAACGTAGCTGCTTTTTTAAAGCTTTACTAACACCTTTCATTCTGTCAGACTGAAAATGTCTTTCAACATTTCTCCCACGATAATGATATCTTGCCCAGTCTGCACTGTGAATACTCTGTATTAATCTTTTTCCTGTTGCCATAATTACCACTCCTTTCTTTGGGCTTTTATCATAAGTTTCTCCACTTCATCACAAGTAATAGACATACGCATCTTATCAATTACACCATTTTTGAGGTCAAGTACCCCATTGTGTGTTATGGCAACATCATGTAAATCAGCATTAGGATACTGGAGAATACGCATTTCATACCCATTTCCAAGCAACAAACGTGCTTCTCTAAAACCCACACTTGGAGAAACTCTAAAAACAAGATCTTTGTATTTCTTTATGACTTTCTTTGTCAGATACAATGTCATAACTACAGTAGTAATTCCGAACTTAAACTTGAATGCCTTCATTTTCCTTGATTTTTTGAATGAACGACTTTGATGAATAATTGATATATGCCTGCCAGCAACCATTGTAACCGGACCATCTGAAACCGTTTTTCTTGAGGATATCCCTAACGGCTTCATCCGGCTTCCCATTGAAAAACAACTGAATTCGGTTCTCGGAGTAGTTTTCCACTACATCAATATCACCGATTGAATACTCCTTGTTTTCCATATTCTTCATTGTACGGGCTTTCTCAAGTTGCTGCTTGACTCTTCTGATATTCGCACCATTATTCGTGATGGTACATGATGCAAAACCGATTTCACCAAAACAGTTAGGAACAAATAGTTCCCTTACCTGGCTTTCAGTCAAGCCAAGTTCCACAAGTTTGTCATGTTTCTCTAATTCGGAAGTTTTCTTAGAACGGATAATCTTATTTGCAGCCTTCATGGTCTCCTGAACTCTTTCAAGTTCCCTTAACTTGTTTTCAAGTTTTTCCACTGCATTGTCATCATCCAAATAAATAGAAGTGTTGTTCTCAACGGATGAGGCTTTGTCAGCCCAGTAGCCGGCTTTTTCCGAATGTTTTACAGACTGTCCCATGGTATTCCAAATCTTTTCACGGTAACGTCTGTCTGCTGCACCGTGTACAGGTTGCCCCATAGGAATGGCATCACTCATAGATTTACTTCTCTGATAGGCATTTTCTGCCCTTTGCGCCGCTTTCAGTGAGAGTGTACGATATCTCTCAGCGCGAACGCGTTGACGTTCGTCTCTGTCCATAATGTTAAAATTTGGTTGGTTTGACTTTTGTTTTATTACTCTGTAAAGATAGTGATTTTCAACTGATTATGCAATCGAAAATCACTATTTTTTATCACCTTTTTTCACTCAACTAGCCCATCAAACAAGCCCCTTTCCCTGGGGTTCAAGGCTTCATACTCATCCCGGAAGAATTCCTCTTTTGTCCTTCCCATCTTCTTCCCTCTTCTGGTATGAACATCAAAGGTATATGGTGGAATAGGTATCGGATTTCTCCGGACATCATCCAGCCAGGCATCAGCATCAATCATACGCTTGTCGTAGATGAAATTCTGAAGGTGATCTGCATCACGGCATTTCCTGCACTCACACAACAGAAGTACTGCCTTGCTGACATATATACGTCCTTTAGGTTCCTTGCTTCCCTTGTTAACCAGTTCATGTCCCTGCCACAAGGCTTCAATTTCCTTGGTTATTACACCGTAACAATCCTCGGCACTTATGGTATATAGTCTCTTCCACACATAGTCCCTGTAGCCGCTGGTCCACAATTCAAGAGCAAAATACCCGGCAACTGCCGCATCCGCCCTTCTTACAGCCTTCTGCATGGCCGAAGAAACTTCAAAAAAATCATATCCTCTAACGGTTCTAATAATCATAAAGCATTGACTTTTAGTATTTAACATCAGTAAAGTTAAATCAGAATGACAAGTTTTGCAAACAGAAACTTCGCCTTTTTTACGCCATTTTATCCGCCCTTTCAGTACTTGAACTTACACGTTATATTGTACTGAACAAGCTGCTTTGTCTTATCCTTACCGTTATTGGTACTACCCTTCAAATTGATACTGTCACCGAAATGTTTCTTGATTAGCATTATCGACCTCTGTTCCTCTGCCTGATTCCTGAAGGCAGCCAGTCCGCCGGAATTGACAAATGTAGATTTCTGTTCAAAGTTGTAACGAAGGTCTGTAAGAACCCTACGCTCCTTATACTTCATATAGCAGGAAATCCAAAAATCTTCCTTCAACTTCAAATCCTCGTTCCACCATGTATTCTTATTGTAGAATACACCATACGAGCAACCGGTTATCATTTTTGACAATGACAAAAACCCAGTCTCATCATACATTACAGGGGATATTCTGGAAGTGAAACCGAACAGATGTACATCCATCATCTCAGCCAGTTCTGCAAGATTGAAGATGATCCGTGTAATATCGTTCTTATCCTTTACCCTTGATGGCTCACCCTTCTCGACATACAAAGCCTTGCAGGCATGCACATCATCGTCAAGCATGAACAGGTTCCTGAAATGCTTCGCCATCCAGTTACGTTTAGGGATGAGGCCTATCACATCATCGGGATGCGTCACTATCTCACAATCGGGATTAAACTGTCTGTACAGGTCCGCCTGGCTTTCTGCCACACAGATTATCGGGTCGTTCACCAGCTTTTTAGCGAACACCCTGTCATGTCGCTTATGACTTGGTATTACGATTCTCAATTGCATGGCGGACATCCTTTATATCAACAACATTACTCTTGCTTACTTTCCCGGTCTTGTAACTCTCCATGTGCTGCATATCAAGAGCTTCACGCAGCCAGTTACTATCCACCTCATTTGACGAAATGATAATGAATAACTCATGTTTCTCATCGAACTTTGGGATAAGTGGATATACAGCCGTTTCATCCGTTATGGCTTCAAAACGCTCCTTGAATTCGTCAGTTTCTGGTTCAGGCGCAAACTCAATACCCCAGTCCTGTAACTCTGATTTATCCCATTCGTTCATCATCACGTCCATGTCGTTCTCTCCAAAAGAAACATTGTCCTTTGTGGCATACTCCCTTAACTTGATTGTCGGTGTATCTTCCGACAGTATCTTACACGGCAGCTCAGTATATCCGAGTTCCTTGCAAGCCCTTAACCTGAGATTGCCACAAACGACAATGTACTTATCGTTGTATGGATAGACTATCAGTTCACGCAACTGTAGCATTTCCGGACTGTCCTCAATGCTTTTCTTCATCGCTTCATATCGGTTATCCCTGAAGAAACGAGGATTCTTGGGCAATCCCTGCAACTGCCCTTTGTTCATTTCCAGCTTGGAAACAGGAAGATTGTCAAAAGTAAATTCTGTTTTCATACCTACTCTTTTATCATCAACACTAAAATCATCATCACTAAGTGGTATGCTAATCAGTTCTCTTTTCGTTGAAAGAAATCTTGTCCTTGATAAGCTGCTCAATATCCTTGCAACCGATACTCTGCAGATACGTCATTGCAGCAATTATTATATCTGCCGCTTCTTCCTCCCTTTCAGAGTAATCACTTATATGTTGGCTCGGATCATCAGAAGCATTGACTAACTCCCGCCATTCCATTGATATGCCTATGGCCAGTCCTTTATGTGAACTGTCCCTGGTTATCTTATGTCTTTGCAAGGCTATTTCCCTGCACTTTACAGCAAGTTTGTTAAGTGTTATCATATATTTCTTCGATTAGCATATTTGTCAATAATTTCACGCAGCGATTATGCCGCTATGGTCCTCTGGTTTTCATGGTATAAGATTATTGGATAAGTTTAACATCATTGACTTCCGGAACTATGCCGGAAGCGACCAATGCTTCTTTAGTTGTTTTGGGATTGTCAGTTCTGGCCAACATGGATAAAGCCTGCGCCTTAACTTTAAACCCCTCTACTGCAACCTTACCAAGATCTGCAATAGTCTTGGCGGTTTCAATATCTATCTTTTCATTTGGCGATGCATTCGGATCGCTGTTATTTTTCAGCATCTCTATTGCTTCAAACAGATGCTCATTAAGTTTGTCAATCGTCAGTCTGCTCATATTTCTTTACCATTCTTTTTAATTTTGATATTCTTCGCATCGCAGTCTTTATCTCAGGCGGGTAATTATGAATTGTATTGTCTTTCATATTTTGCGCACAAGTTACCAATTCAAGGTTTTCAATCCTTATATCCAATTTATTTCCATTTTTGAAACGGACTATGTTTCCTTTAGGTATTGGCCCGTTATGTTCCTCCCATATCATACGATGTTTCAATACAAAACCTTTTTCTGTCTTTACCTCCACGTAACCATCGACACTGATACGCTCATACCCAATCTCTTTAATATTCACAGGAACTTGTCCCTTAACAAACCTTGTAGCCTTGGTTTTCTCGATTTGTTCGGCTGTCATAAATTCCTGTTGCTTCATACCTTTGTTGAAGGGAACATGTCCTTTGAGGAACATTCCGTTTTCCCTTATTCCGGCAATAACATCAGGATTCTTATGCAATCCAAGTCTCTTTGCACGACATAATACCTGCTTTGGAGTGAGTCTTAACATATCCGCCACATCTGATGTCTGCTTGCAAGGATAGTGTTCCCTCATGACAGCATCCATATCATTGGTCCACACCAATCGGTTTATACGTTCAATTCCGATACATGCAGCCTTCGTTCTGATTGAAGCAATAGACCGCCCAAGCCTTTCTGAAAGTTCCTGAACCGAAGAACAGGTGGCATATTCCTTTTTCAGAATTGCCACCTCATCCTCACTCCATATTTTGGGGTTACTGTTGTTCATCCTCAAGTTCCTTAAGTTTAGCTTTCAGTCTTTCATCCTTTTTCTGATAAGCATCATTCAGCTTATCTGACATTTCCTTGTATTTTGCCGGATACTGCTCTCTGAATAGCATATTCTGGCATTCCTGAAGTTGTTTGTTATAAGTAACTGCAGACTCGGAGAGTTTATAACGGATGAATTCTCTGTACCATTTCATTCGGTCTTGAGGATGCTCGGTTACATACTTGACTATATCAAATTCACCTTCCGGGCAAAGGGAATTAAGGAACTTGTAACCACAACTCTTGATGACAAGTACATCGAAAATAACCTGCTCATTGAGAGTCATGTCATCAGCTTTGCTTGAATAATCAGTTATCTCATCAGCCCATTGGCGCATTGTTTCAGTTGCCTTCTCGATAACTATCTCTTTATTGCGCTGCATCTGCTGTTGAATTTTCTGTGCCTCTATTTGCTTTGATACTGTGCAGTTAGCCTTTGATGATTTCTTGATATAATAGAATGATACCTTGAACTCTGGTCTATTATAGCCGAGCACCTCAATACATCTATATATTTCGTTATTGGACAATTTTTCGGCAATTCTTTCGTCGTCCTCTTTATACCAACACTTACTGTCAAATACATTTTCATGTACGACCTCAAAGCCCATATCATTGTACATCTTGACAGCATCCGCTCTTCTCTGTTTTTCCTTGTCATTATCCCATGAGCGAGGAGCTTCAACAAGAATTACAGATTTCCCGAATGTCAGGGGTTCACCTTTCTTGACAAGATTTTCAGCTTCTTTCATAACTCTGTATTTGACATACTCAGACTGCTTATTTGCAAAACATTCACGATTTATACACTTCTGCTCTTTACCTTTCATTTCATAGAACAGGCATCCATGATTGGCCGTGTTGTTTATACATCCGGAACATACAGGAATATCATCACTGAATTTATCATCCTCAAAAAACTGAGCCTTGTCAATAACACAGAATAAATCATCCAAGTAATCTTTAATGTCAAAGAGTGTAGCGCCTTCTTCTTGTATTCTACTATGAAGAAATTCTTTTTGTGCATCAGTATCAAGTTTAGCAAGCAACATAGCGCCTGATATAGGAATGAGTTCTTTTCTCAGCATCTCAATCAGTTCCGGGATAAGTCCTTTGAGCTTCACTCTGTCCTGCACAAATCGAATAGACTTACCAAATCGGATTGCAATATCTTCAATTGCATTTCCGTTTTCAAGCAACAGGGAGAAAGCTATGGCTTCTTCAACAGGATCTACGTCCTGACGCTGCAAGTTCTCTGTTATCATTGCATCGAAAGCCTGTTCATCAGTCATTTCCCTTATGATGCAAGGTATCTCATTGTAACGTGCAGACTTGTTAGCCAGTAAATTCCATGCTCGGAAACGTCTCTCACCGCATACAATCTCATATCGCGGTTCTACAGATACAACTTCACCGGTTTCTTCATCAATAAGTGTTTCTTCATCGCTGATTTTCCTGACTGTGATAGGCTGCAACAAGCCCTGTTCTTCAATGTTCTGAGCGAGTTCCTCTAACTTCGCTTCATCAAAAGTTTTACGAGGATTCATAGGTGACGGCTGTATGAGCATCACCGATAGTTTTTGAATTTCTGCCATAATTTTATATTTAATAGTTTGACTTTTAGTTTATTACATCAGTAAAGATAGTTCAGATTGACAAGTTTTGCAAACAGAAACTTCGCCATTTTACAGCCTTTTTATGATTGATATGAAATGCCTGTTCGCAGTTTCTTCAAAGACTTCCAGGTCTGTAGATTTAACCCTGACTAAGCAATGACCGTTGACAGTAAGATGCACGTGCTTCCATCCGAATTTCTCGCAGATAATTTCTTTATTCTGCATACCTTTCCTGTTGAATTTTATTTCAAATTCCTTTGCTTGCAAGTTTTCGCTCATATTCCTCAAGCTGTTTCTTTTGTTTTTCCAGACTTTTTTTCTTCATGAAGTTTAATACTTCGTTTGACCTTCGAAGTGCCTCCTGTGCGTCTGTATTACCTTGAGAAGCGAGTTCTTTCAGTTGCTTACGGTATTCATCGTAAAATAGTCCTGTTTTTTCTTCTTCGATACGGTCCTTATGTTCGTTGAATGATGCGATATCAGCTTTGGCGCACCGTTCCTGATTGTATTGCTTAAGCCATCGCATAATAACAGAGCCATCCAGACGGTTATATATTTCTCCATACCTTCCTTTCATGCCATTACGGAAAGCCAGCTTCAAATCATCAATCTTGAAGTATGGATATTCCTCGATGATAAGGTCTGTAGTAATAGCTACTTGAGCATCATTCATCGTATTTGACGCATTGAAAAAACCGACAACCTCTGATAGCAGTATCACGACAATCGCCCTTGCATGGTTTCCTCCGAGTTCCTTAGCTACCATAGCGAGCGCCGGTTCTGATGATGCAAACACATCATCAACGCTCTTAGGTCTCATCGCCAGCAAGTATTGCTTCGGCGAGGTCTGTAAGACGGCTAACTGTCGCTTTTCTGCCGCTTGCTGTATTGCTATTTCGTTTTTCGTCATAATTTCCCTCCAAAATTTTTGTGAAGTTTGCTGCTTTGAATATCCAATCGAAGTCACATTTCCAGTTTCGGTCATTGCATCCGAGAAGGAACGGACTGGCTAATACTTTCTGCAGAACCAGGAATACTGTGTTCTTGTCATACTCTGCTATCCGTGCCTTGACAGCCTTGCGCCTTGTTTCCGTCATATTAGCTACCATTGGCAGCTTGTCCTTGAATGTTTCATTGAAGTACGCTTGCAAACCGACAAAATCTACAGGTTCATTTTTTACAGGAGCAGGCAAAGAAAGCTCGTCTTTCTTTGTATCTCCTTTAGGAGATTTTTCTTTATTATTCTTTACTTTACTTTTCTTTACTTTACTTGTTATGGAATTTTCGACCGTTGTTACACTATTGTTATCGTTTTCTGATAACATTGTTATAACAGTGTTATTTTCTGACGGATTTTCAGCCGATTTCTCAGCATTCGCCCATCTCCTCGCCATGCCTTTCTTTCCTGCTTCTGACCGTTTTGCCTTTTCATCGTCTTTTATACCCATCCTGCGTGAGAAACTTTCGGAGTAGAAGTACTTACCATCTTCGGTAAAGACAAATAACCCAAAATCCTCTACGACTGACTTGATAAGTGAGGCATCTTCACGAAGGTCAAAGGCTATAACATTATAATCTTTGACACTCATGTAATTCGGTTCCTCACGAAGCCTTTCGAGTATCATAAAATAGACACCATATCCGGCAGCCTTGTGCCGCATTCTCAAACGTATCAGTTTCTCGGAATTACGAGCATTGCTATCATGGGAGAAATAGCTTTGTTTCTTTTCCATAACCACCTCCTAAAACTCTATCGGTATCACCTCATATTCAATTCTCGGCTCTTTCTTGTCTATGAATTTCTGAATATCAATGTGAACACAATATCTGTCATTCTCTATTGTCTCAGTTAATTGCAGGCAGTCAAGCAATATTTTCAACGAATTATCCAGATCGGGACGATTACTTGAATAATATATTTTGGCAACTAATTTGAAGTACCCCTTGACATTTCGGCCACGTTCCGGACACTGGATATAGAAGTTCTTCTCGTATTCGGTAAGAACCTTCTGTTTCGCCAGCTTTGCATGCCCATTCACATTGACTATCTTATAACAGTTACTTTTGCTCGGTATCTGTCCTCTAATTACATACATAAGCTATAGTATTACATTGGTTAATTGTTTCCCGTTGGTTTTCACCATCCATTTACCTTTCTCCGGCTGTTCTATTCTCAGATCCTCAACCTTACCGAAGGTTTTAATATTTCCGCACAGGTCAACTACCCACCCCTCTTTCCCTGGATATGGTCGTATGACACGACCTATCATTTGGTAGTATAACGAGAGTGACATGGTTGGCCGACAAAGAACGATTGTATCCAGTTCCGGATAATCAAAGCCTGTTGTAAGTACACCGCAATTGGCTACAACCTTAATCTTACCTGATTTAAAATCAGACAGAATTCTTTCGCGTTCCTTCTTTGGTGTCGTTCCACTGACAACAGCGCTGTCTGGTATCTCATGGGTAAGCATCTCAGCTTCTTTGACAAACCTTGTGAATACGAGTATTCCACGTCTCGGTATTCCGCTTTTGGGAGCCAGTAACCTTCTTACCATACTTATCAGATATCCGTACAGGTCCACTCTTTCAAATTCCCTGGAAAGGCTTCTGTCGTCGAAGTCTGCACCGGTAGAATTTTTTCTGACATTCACGAGCTCTATCCTTGTAAGGTCATAATATTTCAGTTTGGTAAGGAATCCCCTTGCTAAGAGTTCGCTGACCTGACAATAATATATGACATCACTGAATACTCTCGGTCTGGTTCTTGTAAGGAATTTAAGCATTGAACCATTCATCGTACTACTCAGTCTGTATGGAGTAGCAGTTAACCCGATAATACGTCTCTCTGCAGCTGAAAAGAAATCTGCGTACATACCTTCGGAAGGATTTACCAAATGGCACTCATCAATAAGTATATACTTGAAATGCTTGAAATCATCCATGTGATTATACACACTGCCGATGGTGGCGAATGTAATCCTGTTTATATCCTTTCTCTTTACTGATGCAGAATAACACCCGGCATCAAAGATTCCGTATGTCTGCAACTTGGCAAAGTTCTGTTCCAGGATTTCCTTGTTAGGCTGGAACACCAGCAAAGGTTCATTAAGTCTCGCCGCTATATCAGCTATGATGAGGCTTTTTCCTGCACCGGTAGGCAACACCATAAGATAGTTCTTTCCACCTTTCAATCTATAATGTGATATGGCTGCATTACTGGCATTCTGCTGATAATCTCTTAATTGAAACTTCATATTCTGATTATTCCTTTATGAACTTTTTCGTGACAGGAAGCGCACAGAGTGATAAGGTAGTCAAGGTACTCAAGTTCCTTTCCAACAATTGAAACACCATTTACCTTATATCGTTTGTGATGCACTTCCAAAGGATAGCGTGAACCGCACATCCTACATTTATGCCCATCCCTTAACCTCACATTCCTTGCAACCTTTTCCCAATATGGATTGTTAAGTGAACGTGCATAATTGGATTTGCGGCCACGCTTATGCTGTAATCTACTCATCCCCTACAGCTTCATTGAATTCTTCCTCTCCCATTACTTCTCCATCATCGTTGTCTGGAAGCATGTCATGTTCTTCGTCAAACTCTTCATCAGAAGGTTTCTCCGGAGCAGGGAAATCAAGACCGAACAGTTCCATCATTGCAACCCTGTTCTTATCTTCCTGAGCCCACAAAGATGATTTGTCGTATGGAGGTATCTTATTAGCCTTAGCAAGCCTAACCTTACCATTCAGTATTGCATAGTATAGGAAATAACCGTTCAATGCTATACGGAATGTCTTGGTTGCAGGTAGCTGTTTTTCTTCCGTACCTTCCTGAACCTTGGCCGCATAGTCATTGACTTGCTTATGCAAGGAGTTAAGCCTTTCTTCTGCATCAGACTTGATACGCTTGGCTTCTTCCTTTGCATTCAATAAAGCATCCTCAGCTTTGGGAAGATCCTGTTCGACAATTTTACAATACTTTCCACGCAAATCAGATTTCTCTACATCATCCATGTAGCGTGTTGCCATCTCGTTTTCCGGGAACAGAGCATTGAAATGCTCGTTTACCGCTTTCAAGATGTCTTTCTCACTTTCAACATTCTCAAACTGCAGTTCCATAGGAAACTGTTCCTTGACTGCCTCCGGAAGAACGAATTGCAATTCTTCCGGTTCGTAATCTTTAATTATTGCCATATTTAATATTTGTTTTCGTACTCGGCTGCGAATGCCGAATAATATTTGTCGGTTGGTAATGGTAACTGAATACCATATTCTGTCATTATATCTGTCTTGACAGCTTCGAGGAAATGGGACATTTCCATAGTGCTGAGATTCTTTGTTCCTCTTGCAAGTTGAGTCTTTTCACCTTTAGGAGTAATTACCATCTTTGTAAGGAATTTCTTACAGTATAGGTCATGTATTGTCTCAACTCCTTCTTTTGTACTCCAGTATGCTTCACCTGTAAATTCACGTAAAGCTCCACCCACACATCTGAACCACATCCACATTAGTGCGTTCTGGTCAAGTGTCCTCGGTTTTGTCTTTCTCTTGATTGTAAGAGTGTACTCACCATTGCGGAGAAGGCTAAGCATGAAATTGAAATCCTTATCCATCGTAGCCTTCCCGTCCTTCTTAATAATCGTAGCTTCCATGATTATCTATATGGTGGTGGAAATGGAAGTCCGTCACCATCTACATTTGGTGGGAACTGATACTGCGGCTGTTGTGTGTACTGCGGCTGTTGTGTGTACTGCGGCGACTGGTATTGTGGTTGAGGTTGCTGTACTGGCGCTTGCTGTACTTGTTGTGGTTGTTTTACTACAAGCATTTCCATGTTATCAACGAATATCTCAGTTATGTAGCGTTTAATCTGTTTGTTATCCTCATAACTGCGTGTCCTTATCTTACCCTCAACATATATCTTATCTCCTTTGTGAAGATGTTTTTCAGCTACCTCTGCAAGACCTTTCCACATCACGATGTTATGCCACTCTGTCCTGTCCGGTACCTGAGTTCCATTCTGTAATGTATAACCCTTTTCAGTTGTGGCCAGAGTAAACTGGCAGACTTTAGAACCGCCATCGAGCGTTCTAACTTCCGGGTCCTTACCGAGATGCCCGATTAACTGTACCTTGTTAAGCATTTATTCCTCCTTTCTTAATGTAATTCTTATGGATGCTGCTGTTTCAGTCTCCTTGATGTATTGTTTATACAACTCCGGATGATCCGATTGAAACCTTTTGGAATCGAAGGCTTTCTTCGTACCTGCAGGTGTTATGGTAGCTTTCAATAACCCTGTGTCCCACGACTTGACATCGTGTTCAATCATGGCACGTTTCAACGAATCCTTGAAACCGTCAATGAACGGCTGTATTCTCTCAACTTCCGCTACAGCTTCAAGGTATTTGTTTATCACGTCCTTTGGCAATAGCTGTACTTCATCCTGCTTGTGTTCAAGTGCAGTTTCAGTATCAAGGTAACGTGTTCCCTCAATCTCACACTGCAACAGCCTTTTAACCTCATCATCAGATTTGCGTTCAAGTGGAATAAGCTCTGACTTGTCATTGTAAAGCCATACACCGAACAACCTGTCCACTTTCAGATTCGGGTTCTGATACTCGAATAAATAAGCGTATATAGAAAGCTGCCATTCCAAATACTCCTTATCTGGCGAATAAGTAGTCTTGATATCAGCAAGTGCAATCTTTCCATCTTTCTCCCACACACAGTCAATATTGGAAGCAAAGTATTCTTCATCAGAAACAGTATATTCATTACTCAGTGCTTTATATCCTGCACCGGTTCTGATGAATATATAATTCATGGCTTCCTGACTTTCAGGCTCAAATCCTGTAATGTCTGCAAACTGGCATTCGTGATGAACTCTTGTACCTCTCTCTGCGGCACGCTCAAGTATATACTGAGGAACTTCCTTATACTTATCTGGAAACAATTGTCTTTTAATCATTCCCGTTATTCCTGACAGCTGCTTATCGCCCAGGAAATAAGTGTGGTTCTCTTCATTGAAAACCACACTGGATTTAACTAACTCTATCATCTTGGATACATTTGACACATATTCTGTACTGCGTTCATGAACTCTTGGTTATTGCGTAATGATGAATATTTTTTCCATACCACATCAATATCAGCCCTACACTGACAGGCATTCACCTCTGCAATAGCTTCTTTAAGCTGCTTACCTGTAAATACACCGGTGTTTTGTTGAGGCTGTTCAGTATTTGACTTTTGCTGTTCTTTAGGCTTTGGGAACTGGTATCTTACGGTTCCTTTGTCGTCAATGATTACACACTTGCTTACATCTCTATTTTCATCATATTCGATTTCGCTTACAGAAAAATTGGTATAAGTAGAACATTTACCTGAAGTGTTCTTATGGATTTCGGTTGGCTCAAGTTTAACCCAAATGAAAGGTGCCGAGTAAAGTTCTCGACCTATCCCCCAGTTGAATCCTGCACGCTTGAAAGCATCTGAAGTCTGTCCTTTCACCTTCTCGGTATTGGATTCAGTTCCGACATCCTGTTTACTCACCCATTCCTTTTTCTGCTCCTCATAAATGGATATGGTGCAGTACAGGTTTCCGTTTACTAACTCATGATTTCTCTTCCAGTTCATAGGACCGAAAACCTCATCAAGAAGTCTCATATCCACCCTGGCATCCTTGTAGAGAAGCAATGTACACCCTTTCTCGTTGATTGTACCGATACGGCATTCAATCTCATTTGCCTTCAAGGTTCTTATATTTACAACCTTATCGGAAAGTGTCTCTTTCACTTCCTCTACTTTTGTTTCTTGTACCTCCTGAACATTTGCAGGAGCTTCTGTTTTAGCTTTTCTTTCAGCCATAATTTACAGTATTAATGGTTTGACTTTTAGTTCTTTACATCTGTAAAGTTAATTCAGATAAGCAAGTTTTACAATCTGAAACTTCGCCATTTTTACGCCTTAACTTTTGTTATCAAGCCACCTGTGAGGGTATCGAACCCTCCCCGACAAAGTTCAACCTTCCATACTCTTAGGGACAGCCTACTGTTACAGGTGTTATGTGCGGTGTAGGGGAATCGAACCCCAATCGTTTCCAGGTATTATAATCCCGCTACCATTCGGGAATAGCACCGCTACCAGCTAAACAAAATAAAAGAACCATACCGATTTCGCATTACCTTTCAGATAGAGTCAACGGCTAACCGATGCCGCGCGGATGAATCCCTGCGCTATCTTCGCCCTACTCTCGGTAGTGACTGGCTCACAAACATGGGTTGTGGTACCGGCAGGGCTCGAACCTGCAATGCTTGGCAATCTTCACGTCTGATGCGTAGAACGGTATGATTCGTTTTACATTGATGCCCCGTTTTCATAACATCGTAACCAAATCTACTGAGAGTTGTCAGCGTCTATCCATTCCGCCACGGTACCAACGTAAATTACTTATTAAAATCCCAATCCCATACCCAACAATCTTCCATTATGCCCATCTCACAATAAGCGTTTCTCTTATGTTTTTCAATCTCTTGATATAGAGAACGTACCAAAGCCCGTTCTCTTTCGGTTAGTTTTTTCATTAGCTGATTCATGTCTTTTTGAGTGAAAGTATAATACTCATTGCACAATAAATCTATTTTGCTCTTCGCTTCTTTTAGAGTAGTACACACATATTTTTCATTTTGGTGTCTAAACTTAAACATACCGTCCTCATCAACGGCAATTGTAATATTCTTATATATCCATTCCATGTTTTGTTTATTAAAGTAAGTATTTGTGGTACCGGCAGGACTCGAACCTGCAAGGATTTATATAATGCTAATCATTAACACCACACCGCCCATACCTCGGCGCCGCGTCTATCCATTCCGCCACAGTACCAGTTTACCACCCCAGCACGTGGGGCGGTCTTTAGGTAAATAGTTTTCATTTGCAATACTCCTGACCGCTGTCAGTGAGTAGTGAGCCCTACGAGACTTGAACCCGTCACCTCCCTGCAAATACCCGTACAGGGTGTTCCACCACCTGAACTTAGGGCCCGTATTGAGCGACTTTCACAAGCGGCTCAATTCAAATAATTTAAAATTGAAATCACATTTAAAATTTATGTAGAATACAACCTTCACAGGCTTATTTTTTAAATACCTTTTTCTTTCTGTTTCGTCTGCGTCTGGCACAATGTCTCAGAACATCACTTGCCTTACAGAACCACTTGCCATTCTGTTTATTCGTGGGTTTCTCAAACCTTATTGAACCGCTTTCAATCAGTCTGTTCAACTTGCCTTCACCACCAACTATCTTTGCACTCAAATCCTTTGAGAAGCATTCATCTTCCATAGCAAGCAATATGTTTTCCAGCAATATTGCTGCAGTATTGTCAACAAACATTGTTGTCATAAGCCTATTGTTTAACTGAAATATCATCAACTTAACTTATTCGTGTTACGGTTATTATTCCAGCCTGCATATCAGTCTTTATTGACCATCTTATTCCACAGGCTCTTTCTTCTGCAAGTCTATTGTACATTGTATTCTCAACAGATCTTTTCTGGCTTATTGGAAAATCTTCTTTTTCACCAACAGCCATATTCCTCAATCTAGATGCAACCGGTCTTTTCTCCATCAACTTAGTTTTTCCTTCCATACCTTTATACAAGCATATACCGATGCAATTACCATAATTACACAGGAGCCTATCCATGTACCCTGCATCGGACTGGGTGTCGTGATTGCCCCATACAACATGCCAACGGCACAAATAGCCACCATCAGCATCATTACACAATTGAATATCTTCATGATTTATAAATTTAGAGTCCCGATGGGCGGAGTCGAACCGCCACCCTGCAGAAGTAATTGTAATCCTAAATCAAAGCCCTCAGTTTACTGCTGCTCTACCATTTAAGCTACACCGGAATGTTCCCTCCGAGATTTTGTAATCATGGGATTTATCGGAGGGATTTTTAACCAATAAAAATTAAGAACTATGAAAAATTTATTGTAGTATCTCTTTTTTTTGTATCATAAAGCCTGCATGTGCAGACCGAATTGTCGCAAATTCTACACTCTGTCGGACCGCCCGTTATCCACGGTGAATTACTATACCAGTTTGGTACGTCCGTCAGCCTAAAGATGTCAAGGAACTCTTCTCATTAGTTCCCGGATAGGCGGTCAAGCCACACCGGGTTGTGATTTGTCAATCACCGAAAATGGACTTTTTCAAATCCTCTTTGCTTGCGAAGAGCTTGTTTTCCGCATAACTCTTATAAGCGTCCGAAGCGTAAGGAGAATCAGTAACCAAGTAGTAATTTACTGACTGGTTGTCCTTGGCAACACTAATTGATGCTGAACTGATTTCTCTCTCAACTGCTTTTTGTTCATCGTCGAGCATCCAGACTTTCTGGCCTAACTCGAATTTTGGGTTTCTTACTTCCATAATGTTTTGTTTTTGGTTTTTGACTTTTAGTGAGGTTTATTATTACGCAAATTTGTATCTCAAATAATCGGCTTCATTTGCAAAGCCAGGATCGATAAAACTGAAATCATCATCTTCCTCTTCAATGTGGCTTTCAGCTATCCTTAATTCTTCTTCAAGAAAACTTATGAATTCTTCTTTGCTGTCATCCGTATTGAAGTAAGATTGCATCTCTTCTTCTGTCATAGATTTAGCAAGTTCAATGTCGTTGGTAAGTGTAACAACTTCATTTCTATAAGAATATTCACCAGTTTTCATATTGATTTTCAATTTTAAATTATTATATTTGTATGTTGATTGATTGATATTGCAAAGGTAATCCCATTTGGTATAATATGCAAACAAAAGAGCGGAATAATTATCCCATTTGGTATTATTTAACATTTATGTAGAATATAACCTGTGTTTATATGATTGAAAGATTAAAACAAATTATTTCCCAAATGGGATTATCCGATAGAGCATTCTCTATAAAATGCGGTATTGCTCAGAATACATTAAGCAGACAGCTTAGTGGTGCAAGAGAAGTTAGTCTAACAACAATATGTGCAGTTTTGGATAAATGTCCTGAAATATCTGCCGAATGGCTCATGCGTGGCAATGGTGAAATGCTCCTGGCATCTGAACAGCCAACAGAAGCAGAGGACAGGATGAACAAGCTGATTGACACAATCACATTCCAGCAGGACACTATCAAGAACCTGCAGGCAAGAATCAAAGAACTGGAAGCGGAACTTATTATTAACAACAGTCAAAAGAATATAGGATAATCATGGGAAACTTCATGTCTAATTTAGCAAAAGGATTTATCAGGTCTGCTGTAAACCAAGTAGGACGTGATGGCGGAAAAATCATAAGCAATCAAATATATGGAGATGCTCATTCAACACCATACAGAAACACTTCTTCTCCTGGCACATACAAAGAGGATATGATTTATAAAGAAGTCTCACCTGATGAGATCAGAAAAAAAGCAATAGAAGAAGGATTTACTCCAGTTTACAGCCAAACTAATTGGTTTGTAAGGCTATTATATTTTGCATTTAGTACATTCTGGTTAGCGATTCTATTCAATGGTTTACCTATATTGGCTGCAATACCAACGACCATATTACTTTGCAAGGGAGTAATTAAGATACTTAATAAGAACATTATTGATATGCAAAAGACTGGTCCAGTAGCTGTGTACAAACGAGACAGGAGATATAGAAATGGTGAAAGGCTTGTTGGTTATACAAATCAAAAACAAACAATTAAAGTCCAATCGTCAAAAGAAGAAGCTGAAAACAAAAGTGAATTAGGAACAGGATATGTCGTTATGGCACTTGTTTCTTATGCTATTGGCATAATTTATAGCATTAGTTAAACACTTATAAAATAAAAACATATATGAGAAAACTATTATTTACAATCGCATTACTGTTTGCAACACTTAGTATCAATGCAGAAAACTTCATCTACTGTGAACTTGTAGGAACTGCAAAGTTTATGAGCAATAAGGTTAGAGTTCAAGTTGACTATGGTCAAGAATCATCTTTCTGGAAAGGCATATCATATATGAAAGATGAAAACGGTAAAAAAATAGAATTCAACTCTATGGTAGATGCAATGAATTACTTTGGCAAACAAGGGTGGGAATTTGTTCAGGCATATACAGTCACAATGAACAATCAGAATGTTTATCACTGGCTGATGAAAAAATCTGTAACAGATGAAGAGATGAACAACGTCGTTAATTCAAACAATTCAACAAGTAAAGAGCCGAACAATAGTGACAACAGAGAAATGCCAGAGGCTCTAAAAAAATACATGCAATAAGATAAAAAATACAAGTCATTCCACTTTCATTCCAGTTGAGTATTTTTCAACACTTGTAACATACTGATTTACAGACAAAAGTATCACATTTCAAAAGCTATGTCTAGTTTAGTTTTTGTGTTGTGATACTCCTGACAATAGCGATTGACAGGAGTATCTTTTTTATTGATATTTTTTATTAATGCAGATTACAATCTGCTCTAAAAACATACCATAAATACGAAAACAAATAAATTCAAAATAATATATTTTAAAAAACACCGGATACAGTTTCAACAGGACTTATAAGTACTTATAACGACAAGAACAAATCAGCCAAAAGAACTGCTGTTTCGGTTGTATCTTTTGGAGCATCTTTAGGTTTCCAAGCAACTATAAAACGTACAGAAGCATATCTGACATTGTATCCTTTTTCACTAATTTCCATAAGCTTGGCCTGCATCCTCTGAGATAACCTTGCTACAGCTTTATTACTTTTTGTTTCATATAAAAAATTATCCTTAAACAGAAGTTGTTCGCCAGCTCTTAACTTCAAAATATCTTGTTTAAGCTCTTTAAAATAATCAAGAAATACATCTTTATGCGATAGTTGCAATACTATTTCCTGAGGCATCGGATATTGATTATTATCACTACAATATTCTACACCATCAAGGCTGTTGAAGCATCCGCTGTTAGTGTGAATAAACAAACGATTCTTTGCACGTGTTATGCCTACATAATACTTACGCATCAGATGATTATCTTTGCACAATCCGTCAGTCACAAGCATGTAGACATCATCAAACTCTCTACCCTTTGCTTTATGAATTGTAGATACCACAACGTCAACACCTGTAATATCACAAAAATCTTCTACTGATGATTCGAATACAAACTCTTTAAAATCATTGTAATACTTTACTTTATTAGTTTCTTCAAAAACATCCAGACACCGTCTGAGAAAAACTAAACTTTTACTATTCTCGTATAGAGAAAAAGTAGCTTGCTTTGCATTCTGCCATAATTCATCAGTAATGAGAGGAGTTTTTAAACATTTACTTATATATTTAAGAAAATATCTCACTTCGGCCATATTCCAAAAGGAGAAGCCATCCATAGACTGTATCAGTTTTCCATGTATACCATTCCTTCTTAAAAGAGCTGTTATGATAAGAGCTTCCTCATTAGTCTGAGTAAGCACACAGGCCGTACCAACAGAATGTGTTCTAAGCAATTCATCCACAAGTGGCTGATACATAAACACAGATTTATGTAGTGTCACATAAACTTTACCTTCTTCTTCTCTCCTTGAGATAATCGGCATTGTCTTCATCCTTCTGCCGATTTTTCTTACAAAACCATTAGCAAATGTCACTAAACGTTTCGCACTACGGTAGTTTTCTGTCATTTCAACAAAAACACCTCCTGGTTCATCTTTAAGTCGATACATATATCCTGAGTCTGAACCACGGAACTCATATATATTCTGGTCATCGTCTCCAACTGCTATCACACGCATATCTTCATTATGCGACATAAGGGCCTTGACCAGAGAATATTCTTCCGAACTCATATCCTGGGCCTCATCTATCACCAATACAGTCTTGCTAATTCTGTTTGGTTCCACCTCTCCATTGTTTATCATATCGGCAGCTCTAGCCACTACATCTTTAGCATCATCCAGATTCCCTATTCTACCCAATAAATCGAAACAATAAGAATGGAATGTCTTTATTTCGACAAAATGCGCTGCATTACCTATCAATTCCATCAATCGTTGTTTGAACTCAGTAGCTGCTGCCCTTGAAAAAGTCAGCATAAGGAGCTGTTCATGCTTAACATCTTCCATCAGAAGAAGTGATGCCAATTTATGTACCAATACACGCGTTTTTCCGCTGCCCGGACCGGCTGCAACCACTATGTAGCGCGATTCTTTGTTTGAAATGATTTCCATCTGTTTTGCAGATAAACAGCCGAATAGTTGTTTATATTTTTCCGGAGTTACATTACGCTGTATCTCGCCAAACCTCTCACCCTTGAAATATTTATAAACAAATTTCTTATAGTCCATCTGAAAATAATCCTGTACATACTGTAAAGCAGAATTATAATCTTTCACCATCAGATTGGCATACTCCCCTACTATATGCACTTGCTGTATTTTCTGTTTATAGAACTCATTCAACACACGATAGTCATCTACCTTATAGCGTGATTTATTGTCCCTAAGACGCTTTATATCCATAGCATTATAAAGGACAAGGAATCCACCTTCCAACTTTAAAGCACCAATTTTAGATAGGTATAAAAGAGTTTCCTCAACATCTTCCAGCTGCAAATCTCCCAATCCTCCAAATAATAATCCGGTCGTGGATTTTATTTGGTTAAGAAGCTCTACTACGGAAAACTGCACGGCCTTATCAGGATTTTTATCTTTTTCCGCCTCGGCTGCCAGTTTGTACAACCATTCTATAGCAAAACGTCCGATTACAATACGTTTCTCAAAACGGCGTATGGTAGTCTCCATGTCAGCCAGACGATGTATCTCTATGTTATGAGCCACATCCTCTTTCTTCCGTGTATATCCCTTTACACTTAAAAAATAAAGTAGAGTGCGTATATCTTTCTCTTTAGAAGTTGAGATACCATCATTCACAGCATCGTCATTCAGCTGTTTGCATGATATTCGCAAAGCATCATCAGGAATATGAGTCAGAATGTACTGTTCGAGTTTTGCAAACCGCTCCAACAGAATACGCGACTTACGTTCTGAGTCACCGGCATCAAGAAGATAGGCAGATATATCCTTACTGTCTGCCAAAATACCTTCCTGCCGCATTCTCTCTACCACTGACACTACTTCACTCTTGCTCATTCCAAGTATATCAGCAAGATAATCCACCCTTGATTCTGCTTCCGAATCCTGAGCTTTTGATATGTGTTTCTGCGAGATTAGAGATTTTATAATCCTCACAGCATTCTCTATTTCATCACTAGCGAAAAGAAAAGATGAAGATAGACGCACTCTTGCCTCATCCATGTTTTTTACAGTGATACCTGTGGCATAGACATGAGGAATATTGTTTCCACGTTCAATGTAGCCACTCTGTTCTAGAGCAGCCAAGGCAGTCCTGACACGTGTCTCAATATCAGATACAGAATCATCCCATCCGGCACTACGTGCTATCTCAAGAGCTGAACAGCTCACCCTCATACGTTGCCTGGTAAGATCTTTCACAGCCTTCCATACCTGCTGTATTTCACTAATACTTAATTTAGTCTGATTAAGAAGCATGAAATGCTTGTCAAGGTCATTATCATTATAAAGCACATAACAACGGGCATTAAGCTGCGGGTCGCGACCTGCTCTGCCTGCTTCTTGTACATAATTCTCAAGCGAATCTGATATATCATAATGAATAACCAAACCTACATCTTTTTTATCCACACCCATTCCGAAAGCTGATGTAGCAACGATTATACGCACCTGATCGCTCATAAATGCATCCTGATTGGCTATCTTTTCGTCCGACTCCATCTTGCCATTGAAAGGCAGAGCCTTATAGCCATCCCTCGTCAATCTGGCTGCAATATCTTTCGTACGTTTGGTACGCGAAACATAGATAATTGTAGGACAGTCTGTTTCTGCTACAAGGCTTCTCAGTTTCAAATATTTCTCATCGTCAGTTTCGGTATATATGACAGAATATCTAAGATTTGTTCTGGAGGCTGATGATGCGAATAATTCCAGTTCAATATTCAAAGTACGTTTAAAATAATCACAGATATCCTGTACAACCTTCTGTTTTGCAGTAGCAGTAAAACATGAAACCGGAATCTGTGTTTTAAAACCCTTTTTCTTCTGATATTCGCTAATGAATTTTCCTATGTATAAATAATCTACTCTAAAGTCCTGTCCCCACGAAGAAAAACAATGAGCTTCATCTATTACAAACCTCACGACATGGCGAGCCATCAGAATTTTCTCTATGGTCTTTGAACGTAACATTTCCGTAGAAATATATAACAAAGAGGCTTCACCGTCCTGTACCCTTTGTATGGACAACGAACGCGTAATGGGGTCAAGCAATCCGTTAATGGTAACAGCATCAGTTATTCCCCTATCAGCCAGGTTGTCAACCTGATCTTTCATAAGCGACTGTAAAGGAGAAATCACAACCGTCAATCCATGGACAGTACGTCCTTCCATCAATGCCGGCAACTGAAATGTAAGCGATTTACCACCGCCTGTAGGAAATATTGCCAACAACGATTTGCCATCCACAGCTGCTCGAGCTGCATTTTCCTGAAGCGGTTCACCTTCGTAAGTTCTAAAACTGTCATACCCAAAAAACGTTTTAAGATTTTGGATAAGTAGCTTAACTACATATTCCACATCTGGAAAATTTTTCAACACCCATCCTGGGGTGATTGAACGATAGTCAGTAGTATCTATCAGTGCCAATGCATATGCAAGTTCACAGGAATGGGATCTTATCAACGTTGTAATGTCAACATTACTACAGATTTTATTCTTATAGAATCTATTTATTAAATCAGGCAATTCACTGTATTCCACACACCGAGCACCGACCATACTCAAAAATCCATCAAACTCTTCCTTACCTTTCAACAAGGATGCAAATATTTTTTGCTTTTCATCCGGCAATGACTTCCAGTGTGAAATTTCATCGAAAAGCAAATCCCTAGCCTTTTCACAATCGTTCACCGGATTATTCAACTGTTCAACTTGCAATTTATCGTCTTTCACCAGCCTGTGGTAAGGACGTTCAGGAAACATTAATGGAGAGATGTAAAGTGTATCGACCAACAACTGGCGTATCGGTCTATCTTTGAACAGATACTTGGCATCGTGATGAATTATATTATGTCCGCAGATATAATCTATATCGGTAATAAATCCCAACAATTCATCTCTTGAGGCCCTATGAAACGTTTGTCCGTCGTATCGAATTGCACCTATATCATGTATAGCGCGATCCTTCATTCCTACTTCAACATCGACAAAAACATAACGGGATGAGTCATATGACAATGACTTATGGCTCTCAAGATTCTTTTTCTCATCAGTATTTTTAATCCCCATTAATCTGCTCCAGATTGACATATATCAGATTTTTCTTCGTTATTATTATCGGTACAAGTGCTATAACTTCAGACTCAACACACTATACACCTTGTTCATTTCTCAACTCAAACAATGTTTTCCCTCCAAAACTGAGATATTTAGGTCCCTAATAAGCTCCTGAACTATTTTGTTTATCTTCAGGCAGGAAGTTTGCTGTACTATCAAGTTCTTTACTACGTACATCTACAGGACGTGAGCTCTCACCAATCTTTACCCAATCTTCCCTAAAACTCGGATTGGTCAATATATATACGTATCCAGATTCGTTGTTTTCCATTATATTATCTTATGTTTAATTCATATTATTGCAAATGTAATTAATTATTGCTTAAAAAAACTATTCTATACGAAAATAAAATAGAACAAAGAGGAAAACAGTTATCAATTCATACATCTGCCAATAGACCAGGAATACCTAATATAAAAAACATTTCCGTTGGATCTTCACTGATAAAAGATACAACGGAAAATATAAATCAGAAAATTGAGCCTACAAATATGCAAGGCACTATCCTTTCACACCATAAATATAATCAGCCCATATTCGAGCCGCAGTTTCAACCATCTTTACACATGGACGTTTTGCATAATACGCACTTGTACGAGCTTCGGGGGTAGAGACTATTGGTTCTTTCTTAGATAATCCCAATAAATCAGAGCAACGCAATGCTCCGTTCTCTAACTTGAACTTTTCTGCCAGTTCCTGAACCAGTGCGTATGTGGCACCCTTACTTTCACGGTCGGAACCTACTGTGGCACCCTTTTCCAGACCGGCAAGCATAAACATTCCACAGGCTGCTCCACAAGTTTCACGCATGCGACCTATACCTCCGCCGAAAGCTGATGACATCTTCAATGCCTGCTCTGTAGTAAATCCGTACATATCGGCAAAAGCAGCCACTACCGACTGCGAACAGTTATATCCTTCCTTGAAAAGCGCAACTGCCTTCTCTATTCTTTCCTCTTTTGTCATACTATCACACTGCTACATTGTTAATCGTTTTTCCTTCAATAAAGCTTTTCAGATTCATTACAGTCTGATTCATCAGTCTGGTGCGTGCCTCGTATGTTGCCCATGCGATGTGTGGCGTAATGAAACAATTGTCCAAACCCAAGAGCAGATTGTTCTCCATAGGCGGTTCGTTCACCATAACATCAAGTCCTGCAGCCTTGATACGATGTGCCTTCAGTGCCTCAGCCAGATCATTCTCGTTTACCAATCCGCCACGTCCGGTATTTATAAGTATGGCCGATTCCTTCATCAATGAAAGATGGCGGGCATTAACTATCTCCGCAGTCTTGTCATTTAGAGGACAATGAAGACTCACGATATCGGAATTACTGAATATATCTTCTACTGAAGTAGCCTTATTCACACCTTCTGGCAAGGCCGACTGAGGTTTGCTGGTATATGCCAGAACTTCCATTCCGAAAGCTTTTGCTATACGCGCTGTGGCCGAACCTGTGTTTCCTAACCCGATGATACCAATTCTCTTGCCGTAAAGTTCCATAAGAGGACTGTTGGTGTATGAGAAATCTGCCTGTCTGCTCCACACTCCTGCATGTGCTTCCTGAGCATAGCATCCTACACTATGAGTTATATTAAGAATGTGTGCAAATACCATCTGTGCAACAGACTCTGTACTGTATGCAGGTATATTCGTAACAACTATTCCAAGTTCCTTTGCCACTGCAATGTCAACTACATTATATCCTGTGGCAAGCACTCCAACGTACTTAAGTTTCGGCATATTGCGCAATGCAGATGCATTAATCACTGTCTTATTTGTCAATACAGCTTCGGCATCTGCTGTGCGTTCCAATAATTGTTCAGGCGATGTCCTGTCGTATACTTTCAGGGTTCCTAATTTATCCAGTTCACCCCATGATAAATCTCCAGGATTCATGGTGAATCCATCCAACACTATTATCTTCATATCACTTATAATACGATAAAAAAATTATTACACTTTATCTTTAAACCTATCACCCCATAACTGTACCATCCTCTCGCTTAGCTTAGATTCCGACGGATTGTTCTGCGGATGCCATATTCTGGTATTTTTCAGTTCGTCGGGCATGAACTGCTGTTCCACGAAATTGCCTTTGTAAGCATGGGCGTACTTATAATCCTTTCCATAGCCAAGCTGCTTCATAAGTTTGGTAGGAGCATTTCTCAGATGTAAAGGCACCGGAAGATTTCCCGTCTGACGAACCAGTTCTATAGCCGAGTTAATACCTTCGTATGCTGAATTACTCTTCGGACTTGTGGCAAGATATACTGTAGCTTCGGCAAGAGGGATTCTTCCTTCCGGCCATCCTATTTTCATCACAGCATCGAACGCAGCATTTGCCAGAAGAAGGGCATTGGGATTGGCCAATCCGATATCTTCAGAAGCCGAAATAACAAGTCGTCTGGCTATAAACGCCGGGTCCTCGCCCCCTTCTACCATACGTGCAAGCCAATAGAGGGCACCGTCAGGGTCGCTACCACGTATAGACTTGATGAATGCAGATATTATGTCGTAATGCATCTCTCCCTCCTTGTCGTAAGCAAGAGGATTCTGCTGCAGACGTTCCACCACTTTTTCGTCGGTAATCTCTACAGGTGTGTCACTGTCTGCCTCTACTACAAGTTCCAGAATGTTAAGCAGTTTTCGTGCATCACCGCCAGAATATCTAAGCATGGCATCCGTTTCCTTAAAGACCACATTTCTTTCCTTAAGAATAGTGTCACGTTCCACCGCCTTGTGAAGAAGTTCCAACAAATCTTCCTTCTCCAGCGATTTCAGAACATATAGCTGGCAGCGCGACAGTAACGGACGAATAACCTCGAAAGACGGATTTTCAGTAGTAGCACCTATCAGCGTAACTACCCCCCTTTCAACAGCGCCAAGCAACGAATCCTGCTGTGACTTGCTGAAACGATGGATTTCGTCTATAAAAAGTATAGGACTCTGCCTGGAGAAAAAACGGTTCGAACTCGCCTTTTCTATAACATCGCGAACATCCTTCACACCTGAGGTCACCGCACTGAGAGTATAAAAAGGAACATCCAGCCTGTTTGCTATAATTTGTGCCAAAGTGGTTTTACCAACTCCCGGAGGTCCCCATAATATAAAGGAAGATATACGTCCGGAATCTATCATCTTACGCAGGACAGCCCCCTGTCCTACCAAATGTTTCTGACCAATATAATCATCCAAAGTCCTGGGACGCAAACGTTCTGCTAGTGGTTGAGACATATTACTATTATTTTATTAATAATTTGCTACAAAAGTACACATTTTGCAGCAATTCTGATAGGTAATGGCATAAAAAAAGGCCCTTTTCACAAAGAGCCTTTTTCAAGTTTTCAATAGGTATTAGTTTTTTTTTCTTAAGGTAAAAAGATTGTTTTCAGGATAACGTCACAAAGATGGGGTGTTTTTTTGGATTGACCAAATAAAAAAAGATGTCATAAAACATATTTTGGAATTTTATTGCATATTCAGTGCAAATCCAAGGCATTCCACCCTCATTTTTGTTCATTGCCAAAGATAAGCACTATTTATCGATATGCCAAAAATTGTTATATTAATTTTAAGTTTTATATATAATTATTCTATAAAAGAATCGTTAGCTTTCATTCTTTATCTCGCAAATCAAAAAAACATAATATTTCAGCCAGTATTCTATAGTTACAGGTTTTATTTTTATAAATGCAACTTGTGTTTATAAAAATATAAGTTCCATTTATATAAATATAGATTGTATTTATAGAATATGAAATGACAAAACACATTTTCAGAAAAGACAATTTGCAGAAAACAAAACCACACAAGTCAAGAAAGATAATATCTGCTGCTGAATTAAAAATCAATTACACATATAATATAAAAAGAAATGATTATTTTTGCGCATTATTATAAATAAGGACTATGACTGAAATAAAAGCTACTGAAAGTTCAGAAAAGAAAAGTCTGAACTTCATCGAACAAATCGTAGAGAAAGACTTAAAAGAAGGAAAGAACGACGGCAGGATACAGACACGTTTCCCGCCCGAGCCAAACGGATATCTTCACATTGGACATGCCAAAGCCATCTGCATGGATTTCGGAATAGCAAAGAAATACGGAGGCGTATGTAATCTTCGATTCGATGATACAAATCCTACTAAGGAAGATGTGGAATATGTAGAGGCTATCAAGGAAGACATCCAGTGGTTGGGATTCCAGTGGGGAAACGAATATTATGCATCGGACTACTTCCAACAATTATGGGACTTCGCCATCCTGCTCATTAAGGAAGGCAAAGCATACATCGACGAACAGTCATCTGAAGAAATAGCTGCACAGAAGGGTACTCCTACTCAGCCTGGAACAAACAGCCCATACCGCGACCGTCCTATCGAAGAAAATCTTGACCTGTTCATGAAGATGAACAGCGGCGAAATAGAGGAAGGAAAAATGGTTCTGCGTGCCAAAATCGACATGGCGAACCCTAACATGCACTTCCGCGACCCTATCATCTACCGTGTGGTGAAAACTCCTCACCATCGTACAGGCGACAAGTGGAAAGCATATCCTATGTATGACTTCGCTCACGGACAGAGCGACTACTTCGAAGGAGTGACTCACTCACTTTGTACACTGGAATTCGTTGTACACCGTCCGCTTTATGACCTGTTCGTTGACTGGGTGAAAGAAGGCAAAGACCTCGAAGACCACCGTCCACGTCAGTATGAGTTCAACAAGCTGAACCTTAGCTACACTCTTATGAGCAAGCGTAACCTCCTGACTTTGGTTAAGGAAGGCTTAGTAAACGGATGGGATGACCCACGTATGCCGACTATCTGTGGTTTCCGTCGTCGTGGTTACTCGCCAGAGTCTATCAGAAACTTCGTTGATAAAATCGGATATACTACATACGATGCACTGAACGATTTCGCATTGCTTGAAAGCGCCGTACGCGAAGACCTGAACGCACGTTCTACACGTGTTTCGGCAGTTATCAACCCTGTGAAACTGATTATCACCAACTATCCTGAAGGCAAGGTGGAAGAAATGGAAGCCATCAACAATCCTGAAGATCCGAACTCGGGAACTCACATCATAGAGTTCAGCCGCGAATTGTGGATGGAACGTGAAGACTTCATGGAAGATGCTCCTAAGAAATATTTCCGTATGACTCCGGGACAGGAAGTGAGATTAAAAAATGCTTACATCGTGAAATGTACAGGTTGCGATAAAGATGAAAATGGAAACATCACAACGGTTTATGCAGAATATGATGCTAACACCAAGAGTGGAATGCCTGAGGCAAACCGTAAGGTAAAAGGAACACTGCACTGGGTAAGCTGCAACCACTGCCTGAAAGCTGAAGTACGTCTGTACGACCGCTTGTGGAAAGTGGAAAATCCACGCGACGAAATGGCTGCCATCCGTGAGGCCAAGAACTGCTCACCTCTTGAGGCTATGAAGGAAATGATTAATCCAAACTCTCTGACAGTGCTGAACGAATGTTATGTAGAGAAGTTCCTTGCTGATGCAAAACCATTGGATTATCTGCAGTTCCAGCGTATCGGTTATTTCAATGTGGACAAGGATTCTACTCCTGAACACTTGGTATTCAACAGAACTGTATCACTGAAAGATACTTGGAGCAAAATCAACAAGTAATGGTCAGTTGAAATAAAAAATTAAAGAGTAATATCACTAACCCAAGCGGTAAACGATATTACTCTTTTTTATTTTATGCAAACTGCATTATTCTACTTTTCCCTACCTATCCATGTAAGTCTGTGCCATATAGTTTCCAGTGGTCCTCGTTTGAAATGCCTGAACCACCAATGGGCAAACAGAACCTGAATAATCAAAAATACGATACCGACAAGAAGACTGTATGTCGTTCCGCACACCTTATGCAACTCAAGTCCGTAGCCGAAATAAAGAAAACTGCCCACAATAGACTGAGAGACATAATCTGTAAGACTCATTCTTCCATATGGAGCAAGAAGTTTTTGTACTTTTCCACCGCAGGTCCAATATAGCAAAAGGAACGAAGCCACTATGCACAACATAAAAAACAGATTATACCACGAATTGAGAATTGTCTTCAGTGTAGAAAGCATAAACTTAATATCTATCTGAGTATAGATAAACTCTTTCAAATAATACATAAGCAGAGTTGCCGGCAATGACAGACACAACACTTTAATCCAGAAATTACGTGACTTTGTAAGTTTCTCTTCAGACGAGGCATCAAAGCATCCCATACGTCCCAACAGGAGTCCAATCATAAACAATGAAGCAGTCTGAAACACGCGTCCATAACACCATGCCCAGTTAAGGCTTGCCAACTGTCCGGTAACAAGGTTAACCTTGACCATCTCCCAGAACGATGTTCCTCCAAGCTGGGGGTAAACATCACCAAGCGAGAAAATCATCTGTTTGGGATTCTCCATCGGATTGAACGCAGAGTATATAACTTTAATCCACTCCACCGGCTGAAGCATAAGGAAGAGCGCCATGACTAGAAGTGCCTTGTTACTCCAATGCCTTACAGGAACAAGTACAAAACCTACAATGGCATAGAGTACCAGAATCTCTCCCGGAAAGAACGCAGCATTGACAAATCCAAATCCGAGAAGAAGCAAAAGTCGCCACATATATCTGTTTCTGAAATCTTCTCCTCTCTTTTCTGTACTTCTGCTCTGAAGATAGAATGTAAATCCAAATAACAAAGCAAAAATTGCATATGTTTTTCCTGAGAAAGCGAAAAACATCATATCCCACAAACTCGTATCAAGTGCCTTGATTGTTTCTCCCGAGGCTTCGGGAAACGAATAAAAATTGAAATGTTCAATGTTATGCAGCAGCATTATCCCCATTACTGCAAAACCGCGCAAAGCATCTATAGCAACATTCCGCGAAGCTTCATTACGTGTTTTCATATTATTATATTACCCGACAAATAAAAAATGTCACCCACAAACCACATAAGTTTATGAATGACATTATGATTTAAAAACTTGTATCTGATATTATTTCGCAGAATCACCTGTTGCAGGAGCAGCAGCCGCAGCATCAGTCTGAGGAGCAGCAAAACCGGCAGGTGCATTCAATGGGTTAGTACTCTGTTCTTCTACAGCCTGTTTCATGATTACTGAAGAGCTTTCAGCAGACTGAGGAATAACGTATGCAGCTGCAATACTTACTACTACCATGAAGGCAGCAAGTCCCCAAGTAAGTTTTTCGATGAAATCTGTTGTTTTACGCACACCCATAATCTGGTTTGAAGATGCGAAACTGGAAGCCAAGCCTCCACCCTTAGAATTTTGAATCATTACAACAAAGCATAGTAACAATGCTGCAAGCACAATCAATACAATAAATAATAAATACATTTTCTTTTATTTTGATTTAGCGTTAATAATCAATCTTTCCAAATATCTTATTTGGTCTGCAAAGTAAATATTTTTTTTTGGATATTTCAAATTTAATTTTTTAATAATTTCCAATGCTTTATCATATCTTTGCTGTTTAACATATATTTTTGCCAATGTTTCAGTAAGATATTCATCCTCTCCACCATCCAAAGACTTATTCTCTGCCGGAATGGAAGCATCATCATCAGTATCACCGGCATAATAATCCGGTTCATCACCGGCCTCATCCACCTTATCAGTTTCTTCAGATTTGCTGTTCTTTTCATTTAAGAACTGTCCTGATTCCGATTTTTCTATAAAACTGTCAATCAAATCCTGCCCTCGAAGAGGAGACGAAACTATAGTATCATCATTGCTTTTCTCTTCCGAAGAATTTAATAGTAACAATGATGAGTAATCGGGCACCGTTTCCAATTGAACAGATAAATCCGAATTGAAACCTTTGTCATTAGGGATTTCAGACAAAAAACGGTTGATGATGTCAAGAGTCCTGTCATTAGTCTGAACGACATCAGATGAATTGCCTTTAAAGCAGTCTATAGAGTATTTTTCACCTTCTATAAAATAGAACAAGACACTCAAATCGGCTACATACAAAGCGCCACGCCTTAACTCTTCCTTGAATAATGGGCTTTTCAGAAGATAAAGATTCTTAAGATACAACAGCCATGCAGTCTGGAAATAAGGATATCTTGATATGAGAGACTTCAACTCCGCAAGAGTTTCATCCCCCATAAGTTCCGGATTATTTATCAAATCATTCAGTCGCTGCATCAACATACTAGTTTCTCCTTACCAATTTGCAACAGTAGCATTGAATATCTGTTCTACTATTTCATCAATCATCTGATTAACAAGTTCTTCCTGCACAGCAGACAACTGTTGAGTTGAATTATATTCACGACTGGCAGAGAACTGTTGTTCAAAGTCCTCGGCATGGTTTGTATTGTTTACAAATCGCACGTTAACAGTCATCTTAAGCTCAGCCATTGTAGAATAACCATCCGAACCTACTCCCTTATTATAGGCATCATAGTTGGTTATCTCACCTGACAACTGCAAGTCACCATTCTGTCTCACCTGCTTTAGTCTGGTCTGCTGCATATATCTATCCTGGAGTTCAGTATTGAACATTGACTCCATAGGTCCCCATACGAATGCAGCCGAACGGTTAGGAAAGTTTTCAAACGAAATAGTCTTTACCTTATCATAATTAATGGAAGAACCGTTAAACTTGTATGAAATGGTACATGCCGCAAGAAAACAAAGCGACATGCTCAATAAAAATACAATTCTCAATCTGCTTATCTTATTCAAGTCCATATTCTTTAATTTTTCTATATAATGTTCTTTCGGAAATTTTCAAATCGTTGGCAGCATTCTTTCGTTTGCCATTATGACGTTCCAAAGCCTTTTTTATCATTTCCTTCTCAACGTCATCAAGCGAAAGGTTTTCTTCAACATATACTTCGGTATCCTGATAATCTGAATCAGAATGTTTAGATATTACAGAAGATACAGGAGATATCGAAGACACTTTGTTCACAGGCTGTATCTGGCTCACCTGCGGATATTGCTGAACCTGGGGAACCACCATAGGTACATCACTGATAACATCCAGTGTCGGAGTCTGAAGAAAGTGAGAACCGCTATCTACAGGATGAGACACATGATGTCCTGCCTCGCGTTCTGTCATTATTTCGTGCACCAGTTTTTTCAACTCTGTAACATCACGTCGCATATCAAAAAGTACCTGATACAGAATCTCCCGTTCGCTTTCAAAACTCTTACTGCCTGAATGAGCTCCCTTACCACCTATAAAAGCAGGCAACCTTGAACTGTTTGCAATATCAGGCAAGTATGTTGAAAGTATTTCAGGAGTAATATCCCTATTGGTCTCAATAATGGAAATCTGTTCTGTAATGTTCTTCAACTGACGAATATTTCCAGGCCACGGATATTCCACAAGCATACGTCTGGCCTGATCATTAAGTTGTATTGAAGGCATACGATACTTCTCCGCAAAATCTGCCGCAAATTTTCTGAACAACAGTGCTATATCGTCTGGTCTCTCCCTCAAAGGTGGAACTTTAATGGGAACGGTATTCAACCTGTAATACAAATCCTCACGAAAACGCCCTTCGGCTATAGCATCTGCAAAGTTTACATTTGTAGCAGCAACAATTCTTACATCTGTTTTCTGAACTTTAGATGAACCTACTTTTATGTACTCTCCGGATTCAAGCACACGCAAAAGCCTGGCCTGGGTAGACAGAGGCAATTCACCTACTTCATCCAGAAAAATTGTACCTCCGTTAGCTTCTGCAAAATAACCGTTTCTGTCGCTTATCGCTCCGGTGAAAGCTCCCTTTTCATGACCGAAAAGTTCTGAGTCGATTGTTCCCTCTGGAATAGCACCGCAATTGACAGCAATATAAGGTCCATGCTTCCTTCGGCTGAACTGATGAATTATCTGTGGGAAACTTTCCTTACCTACACCACTCTCACCGGTTACAAGCACGGACAAATCCGTAGGAGCCACCTGCATTGCTATATCAATAGCTCTGTTAAGTCCTTCTGTATTACCTATAATACCGAAGCGTAACTTTATATTTTGAATATCCGACTTTACCATATAATAAAAATTATCTGCCAAATTTACAAAATCTTTGGGAAGAATAAGTAAATATGGCAGAAAATTACTTTAGAACACCGTACGTATCATTAATCTGATACCCCATTTATTTGCCGTTGGGAGGTGGTTATAATTAAGACGTCTTACATACTCTACGTGCAAAAGCTTGAAGATATTATGAATTCCGGCAGTTATTTCCACGTAAGGAACCTTAGGGTCCATCACATGACTGGAATAATTATACTTACCTGTTCTGTCGTAATGACCTGGAAACATCATAAGCATGTCATCATTCTTGTTCTGTTCAAGGAACGGATTATTCTTGTCGGTAAGCGTTCCCCACAAGCATTTAACACCGATAAACTCACGCCATTTCAGTTTATTTATCAGTGGTATGCGGTTGAAAAGCTTGCCTTGCATATTCCATGAAAAATCAAGTGATGCATATCTGTCGTTCAGGAATTCCATATTGTTAATCAGATTGAATGTTTCATCCTGAATAATGTACGACAGATTTGCAGCCGGCATTATCAATAGTGGGAATGGCACTTTATTCCACTGTATTCCTCCCTTGAGGTATATATCGACATGCCCCCATGAACTCATCCAGAAACGTTTATATGCACTTGCCTCTGTCATATTGTATGTATAGTCACTGCCTAATACACCTTTCAATCCTACAGTGTGCTGAAGTGTAAACTGTGGTGCATCAAGGTTTACAGGCAATCGTCTTTGCTTTGTATTCACGAAAGTCTCTCCAGGAGCATATCGCAAGGCTAAAGAAGCCTCTGTCACAGTTATATCATGTGTATTGAACGGCGACTTTACCCATTTCTGACCAGACAAAGAGCCATTAGCCAATGCCGTCTGCAAAGAACTTTCGCCAGCCATTGTACGATAAAACAATTCACCGCATGGTTCGTAATTGGCATATCTTAACGTAGCAGTTGTCTTGAAACCGAACTCCCTCTCACGTTCATACTTTATTGTAGCCTTACGTTCGTAATTATACTGGTCAACCTGACATACTTTTAATGCAGTAAAGACATTATCCTTATCGGTATCAATAAATTTATCCGAAGGTAGCATATTGTCATACTGATAAGTAAAAGTCATAGAGTGTTTTGGAAACTCACGTGGCATGTATTCTTTTTTGTCGAATGAATATTCCAACTCACCCATATACTTGGACTTCTTATCTTTAAATCCGTATGCATAATATCCCTTCAGGAAAATATTAGGATGCAGATTTGCAGTAGTCATGGCCGATGCACGCAGTCTCAAACCGTCAATATAGTTGGATGTTATCATTGTATTGATTGGTCCGATGTCCACCTTACTGTCCTTTCCTGTCTCGACATGATTTTCTATCAAAGCTTTAAGTCCGAAAAGTATGTATTTGAATCCCTTGATTTTTGCCAAGTCATCAAGAAAACTTCCCATTCGTGTTTCGGATTCTGTCAGTTCCTCCTGCCTGAATTTCTTCCAATATTCCTCATCACGCATCATGGCATTTACATCCTTGATTTCAGAACCTTTCTTTTTGAACAGATTATCAGGCAACGGCTCGAAAGAAAAATCAAAATTCCTAGTTGTACGCCTTACCAGATACGATCCCAATACTTTCTTAAGATATGATAATTCGCACAACATATCATCTTCCATCAATGTCCATTCCCCGGTAGGAAGTTCTCCAAACTTTTGTTTGATAATCATATGATCAACAAAGTTTACATCTGTTTTCTGTGGAAGATTCATTTCACACTGCCTTACGCGGTATGTTGAATCGGCCAATACATATAAATGTCCTGTGAACCCAAAGTCCTGCGAATTGTTTGGAACAAATGTCAAGT
>artificially_reared_1__coassemble_246_pt1 | contig 35320 bp, 26 predicted proteins | sample artificially_reared_1__metabat2_low_PE_002 | metagenome-assembled genome bin artificially_reared_1 | reverse complement strand
ATAGTCACACGTTCGTGTGACTATAGTAACACCAGGGTGAAACTATAGTGACACCCTAGTGTGACGACAGTGACACGAACGTGTGACGGTGATTGTAAAAAGAAATTTATAAAAACCATATAATATCAAAGCATTATATCAATTTTCCCAAATCTTTTCAGTTTTCATTCGTATGTTTGTAAAATAACAGTTAAAACAACTATTATGAAGACAATTAAAGCTATTACAACAACATTGATGTGTGGTATGTTTGTACTTACATCATGCGAAAAGAACAACAGTAGAAATGACATTGACGATGCCATTTATCTGGCATTTGAGCGTGAATTTCCAGGTGCTACAGACGTAACATGGACCACTAATGGCAATTATGCAATAGCCTCTTTTGACTGGAATGGCAGTAGAAACGGAAACTCTAAAGACTACACTGCTTGGTTTGAAAAAACTACAGCAGAATTTATGATGCATGAATACGATATTCCATTTTCTTCACTTCCACAAACTGTGTATAATGCTTTCAACGAAAGTGTATACTCAAAATCGCCATGGAAATATGATAATGAAGTAGACGTTATTATACGTAAAGCAGACAAGCTAACATTATACATTATTGAAGCTGAAAAAGAGGAAAAAGGCATCGAAACAGAAGTAGATTTATATTACTCTGAAGAAGGTGTACTAGTAAAAGAGGTTTTTGATGCTTACGAAAATCCAGACTATACTGGATTATTACCTTCTCAACCAACAAATGATATATACTCATTGATAGAAGAAAAATATCCAGGAGCAAAAATTATTGAGATAGACAATGAAGATGGATATATAGAAGTGGAATTCATACATGAGAATACAAAACATGAAGCTATTTTCACCTCAAAAAACGAATGGTTATATACAAAAATAGATTACAATAGAAACCTATCTATTCTTCCACAAACTATAATAGACTATATCTCAAACAATTATGCTTCGTACTATATAGAAGACATAGAGTTCTATGAAACAGAGTCTAAAGGTAATTTCTACAGTATAGAAATTGAAAACAATCACGATGATGATATCGAACTATTCTTCACTGAAGATGGAGAAATATTGAATTCAAGACCTGATTTCAGAAAATAAAAGATATGAAATAAAAAATAAAAGACCACATTTAAAACATCTATAGTCTATCTGCTACACACATGTAGCAGGTGGACTTTTTTTTATTAAAGTTCTAGTGCTATGGTAGAACTAAAGAAAGTATCATTCGGTGAGTTACTACTGTTTCTCTTCTCATATTATTATTCATTCATAGGACTTTTCGGAGATTTGTTAAATAAAAAAGGACTTTTCAACAGACTTTCCATTCCTGCAACTCTATCAGAAAAACAAGCAAGCCTGTATTGCAGTACTATATTTATCGGTACAGTAATATCAATACCAAGTATTATAATATCAAACATATGACTGAAAATCTTCCAGAAATTTTCAAAAAATGGACTTGTTGGAAATACCAATAGAAACAATCATGCAAAAATGGTAAGAACACAAAAAGAACAAATCATTAAAAGAAGAAGAATATTTTAATCATTAACTTGAGAAATACATTATTAACATAAAAGCGACATAAGCTACTACTGAATATCTATCATGTACATCATATTTTTTCTTATACCCATGATTTCCAACACATTACAATAGGATAATGTACATCTACATCATACATACGACTCAGAATTCATACAGTATCTTTGCAGAAAAATATTATATATATGAAAAGATTTATTTTATCATCAATCCTAGTTGGGTGCATATTAAATTTAGTATCTTGCAAAAAGAAAGAACTGGCAGACAAAGACAATCTCTACACAACAATCGAAATAACAGTAGAGAATGAAAATGGTGAAAGAATTACAGATGAGTATGTAAAGATGTTTGATGAAAAAACATATTCATTATTTAAAGATAACCATTTGACTAAAGCTTTGGAAGAATCAAAAACGAACAAAGACGGTATAGCTATTTTCAAACTTGAAAATTCTAAATGGTTTTCCAATATAACATCTATAGAATTAATGTTTGCGGTAGTAAGACATATTGATAATGATAATTACAGTTTTTCCTCAAAAGGTGGAAGCATAAAGAAAAATAACAAAGCTAGTTTCACAATTACTCTTCCACATAAGGAAGCTACTCCTAATTCTGCATTCATAATTGAAAAAAATATACTGAAAAGTATAATAGACAAAAAACTTACTTATATTGTTTTACCCTCGGAAATTAGAGGAATTGCAAATAATGTATTCGAAAAAAGTAACGTCACTGAAGTTATTCTTAATGATGGAATAGAATGGATTGGTGACGGATGTTTTCTTGGTAGCAATATAAAAAAGATAAATTTCCCGGCATCATTAAAACATATCGGTTGTGCTGCGTTTCAAGACTGTAAGGAACTGGAATATGCCGACATGTCTAAAACTCAGATAGAAACAATCTCTGAATCTATTTTTCTAGACAGTGGAATAAAAGAAATTATATTTCCTGTAAATCTAAAAAAGATTTCCAGCGAGTCATTTTCAGGAACAGAAAACTTACAAAACGTAAGAATAAATGAATCAACAAAAGAAATAGATATAAGAGCATTTTATAAATCAGGACTGACCAGTATTACACTACATAATAGTTTGAAACAAATAGGATATATGGCATTTGCATACTGTGATAAACTTGCTAAAATAGAAAACACTTCAAATGTAGCAGAAAACGAAGGAATCATAGACTTGGGTGCTTTCCAGAATTGTACATCACTTACAGAAATAACATTGCCTGATAATATAAGCAGAATGGAAGGATATACATTTATAGAATGTAAAAATCTTAAGAATATCACACTACCCCAAAGTCTAATAAGTATAGGTGAACAGGGATTAAGAACCAATTATGATATAAATAAAATAATTTTCAACTCAATAAATGTTCCAGAATTTATTGACTCAAACGGGAAATCCATTTCAAATGTACTACCTTTTGTTAAAAATATAAATGAAATATCAGTACCTTTAAAAAGCATAGAAACATACCAAAAACAATGGTCATCATATGCTTCAAAAATAAAAGGAATCTAGAAAGTTGGACTTTATGAAAAAAGAGGAATCCCCAACAAGGAGACTCCTCTTCTTTCGTATCATAGTGTCATACATCATTTCCTTTATTCCTGATTTACTTTTGCTTCTTCTACGATTTCTTCAGGAACAGCATCGCAACGTATATACTTTGTCACTTCATCACCATCTTTCACAGTCCAAACCATAGAACCTGATTCCAACAAATCTGTGACTACATACTCATTATTCCATTCACCGTTGTCGAAATCATATACTCCGCTAATGATATAGCCCAAATACGGATCAGTCTCTATGACAAAAGTACCAGTAATGTATCTGGCATACATACTATCGAACTTCTGATACATTTCGAAAGTTTTGTCTTTTCGGTGGAAGACTACATAGCAATATGTGTTATCATCCAAAGCTTGACCATTCCACTCAGACAACTTCCAAGTCCCATCAAGATTGGCCGGAGTAACTTCCAAAGTTGGTTCATCAACAGATTCTTTTTCACATGAAGAAAAACATATGAACAATCCCAACACAGCCAATAATCTAAATATATTTTTCATACACTATATTTTTGTATTTTATACTTATTATAAACAACTTAATATTACTCAATTCTTTTCACTTTGACCATTATAGTCCTATCACTAGGTTTACCTGCTCCAACACCTTCAAATATAATAGGAAAAGAAAAATCACGTCCTTTCTCTTTCGGTATTTTGGATTCATCTACAGTTATAACAAGGTCAGCTTCATCTCCTGGTTCTATCACTTCGGGTTCTGAATGGAAAGATGCAAACGAAGGAAGCATTATGGCAACAGGTTTCAAAGGATATGTAGCACTATTACCACACAATATTCTTTCAGATGGTGATTGACCAGACTGTAGTTCATTGAATTCTACATTCTTCCTCTTCATTCTTAACTTACCAAGTGTATATGGAAATCTAGCCCAGGCATCTTTTCCAGGAATAACCATCCCCAACAATGTCAGTTTGGCAACGGGTTGCCTTCCTGAATCCAACAAATATACAAAAGCATTTGTATCTATCGTACCAGGGTGATTAAAGGGGTTATATGTCAATACTATTTCACCTCTTTCACCAGGTTTGACCACATCAACAGTAAACTCAGCCAAAGTACATCCGCAAGTTGTTGAAACTCTTTTTATACGAATATCATCTTTCCCTATATTTGTAAATGTAAAATTAATATTTACAGGTTTATCATCCTCTGTTATTGTACCTATTTCAACAACTGTTTTATCAAACGATAATATTTTTTCCGCATCCTTGTTCAATGAAGGATTTAATATTGAATCGTTTGTTACAGGCATATAGTTTACCTGTGCAGAAGCACAAGCAAACCATATCCCCAAAAGGCATAATAGCAATATTTTTTGAATAATATTATTCATTTGTTCAAACTACATCCAGCCATTATCATTAGCCGAGTTACGTACTGTTACAGTTACAGTCTGTTCCGCTCCATTACTTGTTTTCACCGTAAGTTTTGTAGAACCAGTCTTTACTCCTGTAACCGTCATTTTTCTACCTTCTACAGATACTGTTGCAATAGAAGTGTCAGCAATAGAACATTCATATGTCAGGTTGTCACCATCAACAAAGTAGAATGACAAATCTATAACACAGCTATTACTTTCAGATACATATACATTAGGAACTTTCATATCTACACCAGCTCCAGCTATTGCATTAAGAAGCTTTCCGGCATCTATAAGTCCTGTTCCCATTTTGTCTTTATAGTCTGAAAGTTGCATACGAGTAGCCGGTGAAGCATCATTATAATGTCCGTAATTGTAAGTTTTATAGCCTGTATAATAACTATATATATCTTTTACAGATGTTTTCAAAAGTTCAACAAATTCATCAGCCTTAAAATGACGTCTTTGCTGAAGTGCATAAGATAATCCCAATGCGGCTACTCCCGAAACGTGAGGACAAGCCATTGAAGTTCCGTCCATATATCCATAAGCAGGGTTACCGTTCTGGATTGTTGTTGAAAGCACAGAACCTTGTGCTTGGAATACTCCTGTGACATCTACATTCTGAGGATCGTCAGAACCTATTTTGCCATAATAGTCACCGTCTCCGCCAGGTGCACAAATATCAACTTCTACTCCATAATTAGTATAACTTGAAGGAGTGAAACTTGCATCCACAGCGCTCACACATACACATTTTGAATAAGCACCTGGAAAAGCTGGAGGATTAGAATATTCATTACCTGCAGCAAAAATAGCCAAACCACCCTGAATAACTCCGTTAGGAGAACCTGCATTGTTTATGAAATAATCAATAGCATCTTTTTCAAGCGGATATGCAGTTGCCCATTCTTCCTCTGTTGCAGGACCTGGAGTATATCCGTTTATTATATTGGCATTAGCTGAGTTATACCCCCAACTACACTGAATAATCACCGCACCATTGTCTGCAGCATATTTTATTGCTTTTGCTTCCCCATCAAGAGTTACTCCATACTCACCATCGAAAACCTGGCAACTCATTATCTTGACACCGGTGCCAGGAGTACCATTACCTCCGGCAATACCACAAACTCCTATTCCATTATTATTAGCAGCAGCAATTGTTCCTGCTACGTGAGTTCCGTGACCTGTATCAGCTTCCGACATCCATGAAATGACGCCAGAATTCGTTACGAAATTATAACCATACTTGTCATCCTTATAACCGTTTCCATCGGCATCATTATCGGCATAAAGCTCTTCTCCTTCATTATTCCATATATTATCAACCAAGTCTGGATGAGTGTACATTACTCCTTCATCCAATACGGCTACAATAATATTAGGATTACCGGTACAAAGTTTCCAAGCTTCCTCACAATTCACATCAGAACCAACCTTTGCTTCAGCTGGGGTTTTAGTATTCAGATTGTTAAAACCGTGATCACCAGTGTTTCTGTAATGCCATTGGTACTGATATCCAGGATCACTGAACAATCCGTCAAAACCTGTACGACTAAAAGATGCCTTGTTTAAAGCTTCCTCGCTTATATAAGTTCTTCTGCTGTTATTGTAGGCACGCTTAATCCTATGATTACACTGAACTGCTGACACCTCTCCCAGTTTTTTCAATTCGTTAGCAGCACTTCTCAAATCTGTATCTTCGTTGAACTTCACTATATACCACAGATGAAGCCCAGCCGCACGTGTACGTTCTTCAGTAGACTTATCTACAGGAAATACTCTTTCAAACTGATATCCTCCAAGAATATCAAGAACCTCATCTGTAGAAGGAATACCTGAACGGCTGGCAGCTCTGCCGCTTCTTGAAGCGGCAGCCACAGTCTGGTCTAATATATCAGTCATTTCCGGCTTAAATTTTATGAGCAATTCGCCGGCTTCTGCATCAGCTGGAATGTATACTTCTTCATTTGAAATAGAAGTATTGTTCTGCTGAAGCAAATTGTCTTCACTACAAGCAGCCAAAGACATTGCAAATATCGCTGTATATAATAAATGTTTTCTCATCTATTTTATATCATTAATTTTTACCTAATAATTTTCATTTATGTAATAAGGAACTAATCAATTACCTTGCGATGACACCCAGTCCTCACCACCACCTACATATTTATTGTAATATCCAGGGTAAGCAGCACTTGAGAATCCTTCTTTTGTTCCATCACCATAATAATACTGATAGTTGAAATCCGGATTATTTGTTCCTACATTGCTGAAACCTACAGTATTTCCTTGTGTATCTTTACCTTTAATCCATTGTGGTATAATCAAGCCATCAGGATTCCAATTATGCAAATAAGGATGGAAAAGAAGCCATTTAGGCATCTCACCTGTCAGGAAGTTCAAATTAATGGAAAATACTTTCAAGTTTGGCAAAACCATAGCTATATCCGTATTTCTAACCTCTACTTTTTCGCCATTATTACCATTAATATAAATAGGTTGTGCATCATCACGAACCAACCAGCTACATGTATCTTTAAGGAGAGTATTAACTTCTTCTGTAAATAAGTTTGTGTCATACTTATGGTCTTTATAAGTACCAAACTCCTGAAGCATTTCTTCATCCGACGGCAAACTTCCTTCCAGGAAAAGATATGACAAGCCCAGATACTCAAGTTTATTCCAACCCATCAATGTCATGAAAGCCTGTCTTTCTTTATCGAATTGGCCAGCATTAAGATTAGCATATATTCCCAGCTCTCCTTTTGTTATGTCTTGATCTGATGAAGCAGTAAGATCTGATGTAGTATCGTTTCTTCTACTAGTAGAAAGCTGTAATCCTTTCAGGTTAGGGAATGTTGTTGGATTCACGACATTTGTGATAGTAGAAAGTCCCGGGAAATTGTTACTTCCCAAATCAAGAAGTTCCAAAGTTTCGCCAAGTTTACCGAAATTCTCAGGAAGGTCTACCAAACCATATGCATAAACATTAAGTTCCTTAAGGTGCTCCAGTTCGCATACCTCTTCACCCAAATGCATGTCCTTAATCTGACGGTTCACGTTTGTCTCGATAGTCAAACTTTCAAGATACTTCAGATATTTGATTTCTTTAGGGAAACTCTCACCTTGTTTCAAATCCATCCACATGAAAGAAACAGAACGTACACGCCCTACCCATTCATCATTAAAATCATCTGGTTTATTCTCTGAATCTTCTTCCCACAATGTAACGTATTCCCAGTTAGCCATATTCTCACTATACTGCCATCCAAGCATAGTCTGAATCTTCTGATTAATCATCACTATAGCCAAGGAATCCCCACTACGGTCATCAGTTATCTTAACAGCAGCTTCCTGAGTTACTGTAATTATCACTTCACCAGTAGGATTACCATCCTGATCTACCAACTCATCGTCCACATTTTTAGGAAGCAATTTTATTTTTGCCACTCTCTTATAAGGAGCTGTATTCATTTCCCATCTAAAACGTACTTTCAAAGTACGCGGACGGTCTTTACGGTCAAGATCTACGTTCAGTGAATTCTCGCTAGGAAGTCCAATCCAATTCTTCAAGTCGGAATCACTAACATTACCAACTTCCGACTCAGGAATTTCTTCTCCCCATACATATTCAACATTTTCATCAATCTTGAACTCTACGTTAGTAGATATGGTTACGTCAAAATATCTATTCTCATATATCTCAGAATTTGGTATTTCTATTTCACTATCAGCCGGTATAATCTGTTTACCATAACCAAACTGGGTTATACTAACTATTTTTTCCTGATTATCAAGCTGTCTGAAACGCACCTGTGCTTTTCTTGCCGTTACTTCGAGCGTAGAGTCTATAACCAACGTTCCATCCACTGTTCCAAAACCATTTGCCGGAGAAATCATGACCCATGGTTTTGAAGAACTCGAGATCCACTCAGTACCGGAAGTTATCTTTATACTTTCTACCCCACCGTCAGGACCTATAGAAATATCTTCTTTATCAACTGATATACCAGATGATGTGTTCAGCTCGTTATCATCCTTGCATGAAGAAACTAATCCCACACAAAAAATTAAACCTAAAGCTATTTTTCCTATATATTTCATTGTTGTTTTATTTTATAATTAATGTTCAATACCTAAAGCATCACAACCGCGTATATCCTGTGTCTTATCATAAATCAATAGCCACATACCAGCCATAATATAAGGACAAACACTTGTTACATCCATTGAGATGTTAGGATTATCCTTTACCTCAACTATCCTTAGACGTGAAGTCATTTCTTCGTCTACTTTACGGATATCGTTTGAACCAATCTGCAACTGATACAAACTTGGACATGCAGTAATACCTACAGGCCATGTACGCAAGATACGTGCTCCCTTATCATCTCTCTGATGACGAATACCTATAGCTCCCAATTCCGAACAGTTAAGCGGTTGAGATGGCACTTCAGAGAACTGATTATAACTTAGGTCAATACCTTTCAAGTATGGCATTCCTGTAGCACGGAAATCATCAGGAAGTGATTTCAGCTTGTTAAATCTCAAATCTATAGTATTCAGAAGATTTGCGTTCTTGTTTCTAAATCCATCTTTACCAACAATATCACCCTCCTTAATTTCAGTTAGAGAATTTCCGGCCAAGTTTATTGTAGAAACCGGCGATTCAGCCCAAAATATCTCTTTAGGGAATACAGAAAGTTTATTATTAGCCAAGCTTATTGTAGAAGCATTGATACCTTTAAAATTATCAGGATCAGAAACTCCAGTAATCTCATTATTTGAGAAATCCACACTTCCCATTATATATATTGATTTAGCATCAAATATATTTGGTATCAGTGTTATCTTATTATTTGTGAAGCTCAATGTTTCAACATCGTTTGAGAATTTACAGAAATTATCAGGAATCTCAGTTATCTCATTATAGTCAAGCATTACCTGAGCCATTACAATATCAGAACCAAAAGCATTTACTTTAGTTACACCACTATTGGTACAATCAAGCATATGAAGATTTTTCATCTTCTTGAGATTTTCAGTTGGAGGGAACTCTCCTACATTGTTATATCCAAGATAAAGCATTTGTATCTTAGATGCAGCCGATGTCTCACCAGCTAAATTTTCTCTATTGCTATTTCCTGTAATAAGTCTGTTCCATTCTGCACCCATATCTTCTATACCCTTATTACAAGCAAGATTCAATACCTGCAATTCAGGTAAGTTAAGAACAAAATCAGGTATCTTTGTAAAGTTCTTACAGTTGTAAAGCTCCATATCTGTAAGATCCTTAAAGTTTGCCCACGACCATTTTTGTGGTTCTTCCTGAGCTTCTTTCTCCCACATTTCTCGATAGTAAGAACCGTCTTCATCCACAAAGTTTTCAAATACATCTTCAGCTTTTACCGGAGAATTCGCAAGGAAGAAGAACTGCAATTTAGTAAGTCTCATTACAGCCTTGGAAATTGCTGTAATATTATTAGTAGTAACCCCAACCTGAACATCCTTCTTATCTATACGAGTTGATTTCTTTATCGGTTTCTGACTTGGGTCATTATTGATAGAAGACTGCAATAGTTCTGACAAATCCTCTCTTGGGTCTTTCTTTAAATAAAGATTAGCATAACTCTGTCTTACTTCTTTAAGTTTTTCATCACTCATGTTCAAAGAAATACCATCCTTGCCAAACAAATGTCCACCTAATTTCTCATCGTGAGTACCTAATGACAGAATCTTTAGTTCTGTCAACTGACCTATAGCATCAGGAATAACACCGTCAACTCCAAAGCCAGCCAAAGTCAGAGATGCCACACGACCGTTTTCATCAAGTTCAACACCAGGTTGCATACCCCACATATCCATTTCTCTATTGAAATTCCAATTAGATCCTGGTGTATATGCTTCTCCAACATATTTCCAATTCTGACCATTCAAAGACTTCCAAATTTCATAAAGGGCTTTATAATCCTTTATATATTCAGCTGTTTCATCCAGCTTTACAGGTACTTCTGCATCTTCAGTCAATTGATTATCCTTAACTGTAAATACTTTACCAGTCAGATTAATCTGAGTTTCGAGTTCATAGTCATTTACACCCGACTCTCTATAAGTTGTGTATTCTATAACCTGATATGAACCTTCAGGCAACCATACTATAGAGTCTGCCACTGCAGTTTCTTTTGTATAATATTGGTCATCTATTTCTGTAGAAGGTTTATCTTCATATTCCAGTTCATAATTTACACGAATCTTTTCAAATTTAGTTGTAGTCTGGTCGAATGTGTTTTTTACAGTTACATCAACCAAACTAATTTTACTGAATATATATGTAGGCTGTTCGCTTGCACGTGTTTGAACCCAGTCTTTTACAAGGCGGAATTTCACCATACCTTTTGCGATTGCATCTGCAGTAAGATCTTCCACTGTAAGTCCTCCCGGAACTACTTCGAATTCATTACCTAAAGAATAAGCTGCAACTTGTTCATCAACTTTATCCAGCAATTTATAACCTACTATTGTATATTTACCGGCCAATAACTGTAATTTATCACTGCGCATACCGAATTCGGCATTTTCTGCACTATAATAATTTAGAACAAGAGTCTGAGTAATAGAAGTTCCGTTATAAAGCAACTCAACTTCTATCTTCTGTACATCACCAAGCTGTTCAATCTGTCCATTTGCACGTGAAGCAGACTCTGCAGTACCGCTTTCATAAGAAGCAGACTTGTATAATCTGAACTGTACATAGCCATATTCATTGCTACTCAGTTCTTCCTTGTCTGTACAACCTGTTACCACTGTACATAAAAGTACAGTGATAATAGGTGCAAGGAATAAGTTTATGATTCTTTTATATTTTGTCATTTTATATCAATTAATTAAAAAACTTCAATAGTACATGTAGCTATTACATTAGAGCCATTTTTTATCTGGACAGAACCTTTCGCATCTGGTGAAATCTTTATATATTGTTTTCCACCAATTATTTCACTGCTTAATCCGGTAGTTTCAGATAAGAAACTTACTGTCATGTCTGAAGAGAAATTCAAGACTTCCAGATAAATTGTTCCATACATAAAAAATTCACTACTAATTGATGCCACATATTCATTTTCTGCTATAGAGAAAACAAAATCTTCGCCAGTCATCATTGAAGCATCAATAAACTCACCATCCATGTCAACAACACCTTTGAACGAAACAGACGGAGCTGCCGGAACTTTATAATCCTGCAATACGTTCAATATTACATAACTTTCATAAGAACTTGAAGTTTCCCAATCTACCAAAACCATCAGGTTATCTTTCAAAGACTCATACAAAGCACGTGGAAGTAAATAAACCAATGCTGAACGAATTTCTGAATCACTTTCATTTGCAGCAAAAGAGAAAGATATGTTATCAGCATCCTTTGCTACATTTATCCAATTAAGATTAGTACCATTATTCAATTCATAATCGGTAGGAATAAAAACTGGATCCATTCCAGGATATTCCATATAATCACCTTTCTGAACAAACATAACCGCCTCATAATCATCATTTCGAGCTACTACAACAGAAGATAACTCTCCTTCATAAACCACTTCCTCATTACCCGACAAGCCTGAACTTGTTGTGATAGTTTTACCATCTTTGCTAACATTGTGCATTGAATTATAGATAGGTGAGAAAGAAATATAGCTTTCATCCATTCCTTCATAGCAAACAGGAATTTTAGTTTCTACTGTTTCACCATTGTAATTCACAACAAAAGGTAAATAATAATTTTCATCGATACCTATTTCGTACTTAATACTCTTACCAACTGTATTCTCTTCCTTAAAAGCTATTTCATAAACTCCATCACCTTTAGCATTCAAAAGAATCCAACCTGGAATTTCCTCTGAGATAAGTCCTACATTAAACTCAGAGACCACATTTATAGTTATAAACTTGGGATTTCCAGGTTCACCACCTTTTACAACAATAGGGTTTTCATCATTATAAACATTTCCATCAATATCTGTTACTTGTGCTTCAGATATCACTTTCTTAGGACGTGTTATCTTGTATATTACCTTTGAAGTTTCACCCATTGTTAATGTCAATTCTGAAACATCATCAGTATCATAATTCCAACTATCATCCGAAATTTGAACTGTCAGAGTCTGATCACCAGCTTTACCTGAAGCTGTCGTTTCTGTAAATTCACCTTTAATAAATTTACACCACGCAGAACTACTTTTCATAGACCAATCCAAATTAGCACTGAAAGTAATATCAAACGTTTCTCCAGGCTGACCAGAAATTTCCTTGAGTTCCGGGAACACAGGAGTAATGACTGTTTCTTCTTCCTTACAGCTATTAAAAGCTAACATCAAAACCAAAGCCAACGCACCTATTAATTTGATTGGCATATTTTTCATTGTTTTCATAAGGTTCTGTTTTTAAATAAAAAAATCATAAACTTAATATCCTTGTTGTATCATATCTTCTGCTTCGGCATCACTTATCCACTCAAAAATATTCAAATAAGTACCGACTGTTCCGTACAGAGTTTTATCTTTATAATAAACACTCAGGGTGACATACTGCATCACGAAATTTTCGCATGTATTATAATAAGATACATAATTCGACGGTTGACTCATCATAAGTTTGCCATCACCATAGATTGTACCAAATGCATCTGAAGTAGAGCCACAGGCAAAATCCTCCATCTCAATATAAGGCCTATATACATCCCCTGTCTTGAACTTCAGTTTTGCATCATAACCATCGTAATACAATCCTTTCAATATAATTGTATTTTCTTCATCCGGAGAAAGCTCAGTCTCTATTAGACGTACGCTTGACTGCATGTATTCAAGAAAATATGTAGAAGTTACTTTGCAGTATCCTGTAAAGTTGTTGATGTCAAAAGGACATGTTTTATGCAATACCACTTTCGCTCCGTTACCATACAAATCCCATTCGGCTTTTTCCGGAAGAATCAATCTCATAGAAAAACCAAGAGAATCTGTAGCTCCAATATTATCATATATACCCTGTACTTCTACATTCGTAGTCATTTCACCAGCCTTAATTACGACTGTATTATTCAATAACTTATAATGTTTTCCTTCGATTGCATTACTTTCCTTGTCAATTATCTCTACAGCAAATGTTCTGTCATAGTCCACTGCCTTGGTTGTTGAAACCGGAACTTTAAACACTTCATTTGTTTCCTGTACAGGATAATCGTAAAGTGTATCGGAAAACATAAGATAACTTGGTCCATTATAGGACACTCTATTCTGCTCGCATCCTGTCAGACCTGTGATAATAGCCGCAACAGCTAAAAATCCAAAAAATATTTTTTTCATTACCGTATGTTTTTATTCTTATTTATTACTTTCGTTAGGTTGAACTTCAGAACCCGGAGAGTCGAGTTCATGCTGAGGTATAGGCCATACAAACATTGGATCGTCAGCTTTTACTTCAAGACTGCTACCGTTAGACAAAGACTGATCCTGAGGTTCGCGTTTAAAGCCTTTATGCCAACGTTTCAAGTCATGAAGACGGAAACCTTCCATATAAAGTTCCTTAACTCGCTCTTCCTCTATAACCTGCATAGCATTATCTGCCGACATACTTGCACTAACAGCACCTTGATAACGTGCAGAACGTAATGTAGTTATGTCACTTGAAGCCTTAGAATACTCTCCCTGTTTTACATAAGCCTCTGCACGTATTAAATACTGTTCTGACAAACGAAGAACTTTAGGCATTGTAACGTGATAGATATTATAGGCAATAAAACTTTCATTACCCCAATATTTTATAAGCAAAGGCCAATATAGTGCATGATCATATCCTGTTGTAAAAACTTTAAAGAAAGCATCATCGCGCAAGTCATTTTCGTCATAAAGGTAGAACACCCAGTTGGCAGGCACATAATCCGGACGCATGCTCACCATATCATAATTAGCAAATACTGTACCCAAAGCTCCACCATATGAATTCAGTGTGAAAGCTACCTTAAATATGGTTTCTGGCGAGAAGTCATTCGACCACATATACTGGTAATAGCTTTGCTCATCTGTAGCCATCTGAGTAGCACTTGCCAAGAAATAATATCCACTATCGATTACTTTAGATGAATATTCTATGGCCTCTTCCCAGTCCTGCATATATAATGCAACACGGGCACGAAGAGCATATACTGTATATTCATTGAAATATGCACTATCATAAAGAATGCCTTCGAAATCATCTTCAAGTTCCAATAACTCTGCAGCTCTGTCCAAGTCTTTCAATACAAAATCATATGAATCCTTTAATGAGGCTCTAACCATCTTTTCGTCGCCAAGATAGTGTTCTGTAAGTATCACACCCAATTCCTGAGTCATATCCTGATCTTTCTCATAAGCCTTACAGAATAACTTTATAAGTTCAGAATATGCCAAAGCACGTGCAAAATAAGCTTCACCACAATATTGGTCAAGTCTGTCCAACTCATCATCATCTGTTGTTTTGGCACGTACAGCGTCCACACGGTCAAGAAGGAAGTTACATCTGTTGATAACAACATACAAGGCACCATACACTCCTTCTATATCTGTGTTGGTAGAAAGGATATCATTCCAACGCCAGATTTCTCCATAAATATTGGTATTGTTATTTACTCCATACACCAAGTCAGTCTGAATATCCGGCAGTAAAGTCAAACATCCTGAATATAAATAAGGGCTTTTCAAGGCATCATATATACCTAATACTGCAAGGTTGGCATCATCTACTGTCTGAATGGACTTGTCGAATGTAATTGCATCCGACGGATATTTATCCAAGCATGATGTAGACACTATTGTCAATGCCGCCAGCAGAATGTAATATCTAAATTTCTTTATCATTTTATTTTATATTTATAAATTAGAATGAAAGTTCGACACCCAAAGTGAACTGTCTTGATGCAGGATATTGAGCCTGGTAAACATTGCTCGCCACTTCAGGGTCAAGTCCTGAGAAACCTGTAAATGTCAACAGATTCTGACCTTGCAGATAAACTCTTGCAGAAGTAAAGAAGTTGCTCTTTCTTAACCACAACTGAGGCAGATTATATGCCAAAGTAAGATTCTTCAAACGAAGGAAAGAAGCATTTTCAAGGAAACGGTCATCCAACTGAGGTGTTACACCATGACGTGGAATATCTGTGATGTCTCCAGGATTTTTCCAACGGTCATAAAGCAAACGTTTAGACTGGTTATAAGCTGTATAAAGTCCGTTACTTTCTTCAAAGAAACGGTCATTGTTTACAACCCACTTATCAGCCATCCAGCTAAACTGAGCAGAAAGTGTAAGTCCCTTCCATGATAATGCAGTTCCAAAACCTCCGGCCCATGGAGCATCGTATGTCTTACCAGTCATGACTTTATCACTTTCCTTATATTCCGTAGTGATTTCACCGTCCTTAGTGTACCATAAAGCATCACCATTGGCAGGATTTACTCCGGCATAACGATTAAGATAAAATTCACTTACCGGATGACCTACTACATATTTAATACCCGTTGTAGAATTAACATATTCCTGAACACCATTATATAATTCTACAAGCTTATTCTTATTATATGAGAAGTTTGCACTAACATTCCATGTAAAATCTTTCAAGCGCAACACATCAGCATTCACATTGACCTCAAAACCACGGTTCACCATTGCACCGATATTCTCCCAACGGTAACCTTCACCTGTTGCTGCATAAGATTGTGGAACAAGCATAAGCATATTTGTAGTCTTTTTATTATAAAAGTCAATATCAGCTCCAATACGATCGAAGAATCTAAGTCTTAATCCGATATTGTTTGCCCATGTCTGTTCCCATCCCAAATCTTCATTACCACTCTGCATAGGATATATACCGGCCTCATCATTATAATTAGGTCCACCTCCTACCAACGCCAAATGATCATAGTTAGGTATTTCAGAGTTACCCGATGTACCGGAACTCAAAGCTATCTGTGCACTTGTAAGCCAGTCAATGTCCTGCAAGAATGCTTCCTGCTTGATATTCCACATAAAACCTAAAGACCAGAATGCACCCCAACGGTTTTTCTTACCAAAACGTGAAGACGCATCAGTTCTCACAGAAAAATCAGCATAATACAAATCCTTATAATTGTATTCTCCACGGAAGAAGAATGACAAATATGCATAAGATGTAGTACTGTCTGACCAAGAAGAAGCACGTGTACCGGAACTTACATTTGTAAGGTAATCACTTGTCTGACCGTCAGTAACCACCTGAAAGCCTTCTGACATATAGTTTATCGCTTCCTGACCAAGCATGAAATTAAATGAATGATCATCATTATATTTCCATCTGTAGTTCACGGTAGTAGTCTCTGTAAGATTTAGAACATCCGATGTATTACGTCCGGCAGTACCCATTCCACCATTAATGATATAACTAGGGAATGACTGCATAAACCCTTTAGTGTGAGAATAATCAGCACCAAACTGTGAACGTATAGTAAGGTTTTCTATCGGAGTTATTTCAGCAAACACTGTAGAAAGAAGTTTATACTTAGTATAAGTAACAGGATTATTGTCCATCCATTCTATCGGATTCTGACCTGTTCCTGTCCAGCTTCCGTCATTCTGGGAAGCAATACTTCCATCTTCATTATAAGGATTCCAATACGGCAACATAAAACGACATGCAGAAATAGGTGTATAAAGAGCATATTCCCCTTCTTCTGCCTGCTCAATTTCTTCGTATGCAGCCATTGTATTAGTTCCCAACTTCAACCAGTTGCTTGCTTTAACCTCAGCATTTGCACGCATGTTGTATCTACGGAATTTTGAACTTTGGGCAATACCATCCTGATCATAGAAACCACCTGACACATAATAGTTCAGTTTGTCAGTAGCACGATTCACTGACAGTTCATAACTCTGCAGAGGAGCACTGCTATTAAACACCTCATCAAGCCAGTTTACATTTATCTTAGAAAGTAAATCATAATCTTTACCAGTATCTAAGCCGATTTCTTTCTCATACTGAATACGTTCATTAGTATCCATCATATTCCATTTGCTTGTATTCGCAAGCTGTGAAATACCATATTGTGCGCGCAAAGTTACTTTTGCCTTGTCCATTGCCAAACCACGTTTTGATGTAATCACCACAACACCGTTTGCTGCACGTGCACCATAGATAGATGTAGAAGAAGCATCTTTCAACACTGATATTGATTCGATGTCTCCAGGACTGATTGTATTGAAATCAGAACTTGAAATAGGCACACCATCCAGAATAAACAAAGGAGCTGTTCCAGAGTTGATAGAGTTTGTACCACGAATCTGGAAAACTGACGGCTTGCTAGGCTCACCTGAATTTGAAATCACCGAAAGTCCGGCAGACTGTCCCTGTAAAGCCTGATCGAAACTTGCAGCCGGTACGTCAGCCATCTTCTCAGCCGAGACAGTAGAAACCGCACCCGCAATAGTTCCTTTCTTACGTACACCGTAAGCCACCACAACAACCTCATCTATCATCTCTGCATCGGATTTCAAACTCACGTTCAAAACTCCGGTGGACGCATTCACCTGATGGCTCTGCGACTGCATACCGATATATGAGAACACCAAGGTTGCTTTTGAAGCACCTTTCACCTCGAAGCTATAGTTACCGTCAATATCAGTAACTACACCATTAGTAGTTCCCTCCTGCAATACTGTAACACCAATCAACGGTTCGTTGTCCTCATGACTGACAACCGTTCCCTTCACCACAAAATTCTGGGCAAAGGCCGAATGTAACGTAAATAATGCAAGAGAGAGAAACAAAAGAATAAATCTTTTCATCTTCCGCTAGTAAATATTAAAAATTAAAAATTAAATGAATATTCATACATAAACATCACAAACCTATAATTTATGCACTTTTGTCATACCCTCCGCTGCAGGTAAAACAACTGTACATAAACTAAAGCATATAAGAAGTATCACATAATAATATAGACAAGTTAAGGAAACACTTTCCCTATTGTACCTCAAAACATTACCCTAAAAAGATTCTAGTTCTCTAACTATATAAGACATAATATCACACCCATCAAACAAAAAAGGAGATTTCATTTCATTATTCATATCTTATTGCTACTATTTTATTATTTTTTTGTCTTTGCAAAATTACAAAAGTATATCATAACAAAAAAGTCAAACCACCATATTATTTAATATCAAATAATATACCATATAATATTATCACAATCCATAAACTTACTTTTATCTACAATAACCATATTTTTTTTTAATCATTTGTCAATCAAAATATAATTATTAAGCTCACAAACAAGCAAACAAAGTTAAATAATGAAAGTAACAAATAGAAAGTATAAATATTGTTAATATGCATATTTATAGAAAAAACATAAAAGGGCATAATTAACAAGTAATTATTTTTTGATTTTACATTTTGTCATTTTGTCAAATCCAGAATAAGGAAAATTGCAGTGTAATACAATTTAAAATTTAATATTAACAAAAGATTATTATAAACAAAAAGTATTGTACACCATCACAAAATACAGGTTAATACATATCTTTAACATTAAAATGTTTTATATAACCCTCTTAACCAACCAAAATATCATAATTATACCTCTATTAATATAATATTAATACATGAAATTTGTATTATTACATATAATCAATAAGCCACTTCTAGTAAAAATCTATATTATTCTATTGCCAATATTTAATTCTTTTATATTATTATAACAACAATCACAAATATTTATAAGATAGTTTCCATTTAACAATAAGATTAAATTTAACAATTCAAACCGTATTACCAGTTATTCTATTAATAATAAAAGATTATAAAGACACAACACATTAACATAAAGTGCAGACATAGTTCTTATCAGCAAATCATCAATCATTACAAATTTCCAACAAAACATACATTTTGAAAGACAAAATCCCATACCTATTAACAAAAAGGCAAAAGACATTCTTTTTAGGATAATATTCCCTATAAGTGTTCAAATTACAAGAATATAAAATATTAATTTAGAATAAGTACAGTGAAATGTTGCAGTAAAAAAATATCCGGCAAAACGCTATGAATAATTCATATCATTTTGCCGGATATTTTTATATCACTCAATATTTTCAATCTAATCGTTGCTGAGTCACCAGTACTTTATCTATTCGTGCTCCATCCATATCAACAACCTCAAAGTTAAAGCCATTCCACTGCATTGTTTCCCCGCTCTGAGGCACATGCTGCAGATGCTGGAGAATTAGTCCACCAAGAGTATGGAAATCCGACTTTTCAAACAATTCAGGACGGTTGAAATAATTAAGGAAGTCGTACATAGGACACTGTCCATCAACAAGCCATCCGTCATTATTCACTCTCTTGATAATATCCGGTTCATCATCGGCATCGTCCACAGTTCCCACAAGTCCTTCAAGTATATCTTTCAATGTGATTATACCCGTACAAGCACCGAACTCATCGCACACAAGGGCACGGCTGATTTTCTTCATCTTCATTTGTTCCAGCACCTTATATACATTCATATTCTCATGGAAGAACACAGCATCCTGAGTCAATGCCACCAGATTGAAATCATCCTCATGCAGATGCAACACAAGATCTTTCAGATGAACAACACCCTTTACATGGTCAAGATCACCATCTGCTATAGGATAGAATTCATACAGATTGTCGCTTACTATAGATTTTACATCATCTACAGTCATATCAGTGTCCAGCCATACTATATCCGACTTGTGCGTCATGATAGAACTTACTTTCAAGTCACCCAAAAGAAATACCCTCTGCATGATATCCTGTTCCACCGGCTGCACCTCACCATCTTCAGCACCTTCCTTTATTATAGACTTTATTTCTTCTTCCGTAACCTTGTTGTCCTCATCTTTTACACCAAGAAGATTAAATATAACCTCTGTACTCTTGGCCAGCAACCATACAAAAGGAAGCGCAATTACAGAAAGGACATTCATTGGCTGTGCCATCACTTTGGCCGCCTTTTCGGCCATACTCATACCTATACGTTTAGGGACAAGCTCACCAAATATAATAGTAAGATATGTAACAACTACAACGATAACACCCTGAGCCAATCCGAAAGCATATGTAGAAGATACTCCCCACGATTTCATAGTTTCCGTAAGATCTACAGCAATCTGATTTCCTGAATAGATACCGGTGAGGATTCCTATAAGAGTAATACCAATCTGTACGGTTGAAAGGAATCTGTCAGGTTCATTTGCGAGTTTTAAAGCTGTTTTTGCTGATTTGTTTCCGTTTTTAGCGTCAGCGGAAAGACGTGATTTACGGGCTGATATGAGTGCCACCTCGGACATTGCAAAAACTCCATTAAGCAATATCAACCCGATGATAATAAAAATTTCGTTCATATATATATTAAATGTTTTCAACAGCAAAAATAATAGATTGTTCACGCTCAACACGAATTAATAACATTCTATTAGAAAGTTTTAACAATATGTTTATTGTCCATTTTGGGCAATACCTAAAAATGATTAGCAACACCGTCAAAAACAACATGAAATATACCTAAAAATTGCGATTGCGGCAAAAAGCATATGGCAGTAACTTTGCATCCGGAATTAAAAGATTAGAAAATATATTATTTATAAGGTATTAGTTTATGAGCAAAACACTGTGGAGTCAGTTTTATAAATTTGTATTTCTTTTTGCAGCAATTACATTATGTGTAACAGTCAAAGCAGAAATCCAGAAGGTTATTCTATCCGGTATAGTAAAATCTACAGACAAGAGTCCCGTGGATTTTGCAACAGTATATCTTAAGAATACCAACTTCGGATGTACAACTGACGAAAAGGGAGAATACAGGCTTAATGCTCCTGCCGGCAATTACACTCTGGTGGTTTCTGCCATAGGGTTTGAAACATATGAAAAGAATATTACAATAGGAAGCCACAACAGTAAACACAGAATTACACTCAAACCATCGGTAACGGAACTGGACGAAGTTGTTGTTGTATCAAACGGAGTGAGTCGTCTGAAACGTTCGGCATTCAACGCTGTGGCCGTTGACACAAAGGAGATGAAGAACAGTACAAAAAGCCTGAGTGACGCCCTCGCCAAAGCCCCTGGTATGAAACTCAGAGAATCAGGAGGTGTAGGTTCGGACATGCAGCTGATGCTCGACGGGTTCAGCGGAAAACACGTGAAGGTTTTCATCGACGGTGTACCACAGGAAGGTGTCGGAAGTTCCTTCGGACTAAACAATATTCCGGTAAACTTTGCGGAAAGAATAGAAGTATATAAAGGTGTGGTTCCGGTAGGTTTCGGCTCGGACGCCATAGGAGGAGTTATCAATATTGTCACGAACAAGAAGAAACAGAACTGGTTCCTTGATGCTTCGTATTCATACGGCTCTTTCAACACGCATAAATCGAACATCCACTTCGGACAGACTTTGAAAAACGGATTTACCTACGAGATAAATGCTTTTCAGAATTATTCGGACAACAATTATTATATAGACGGACCTATAAAGGATTTTGAAACCGGTAACATCAACGCAAGAACAGGCAGAGTAAAAAGATTCAATGACACCTACCACAATGAAGCCGTTATCGGGAAAATCGGTGTAGTAGACAGGAAATGGGCAGACCGACTGATGTTCGGATTTACATATTCCAATATGTACCAGGACATACAGACAGGTGTACGTCAGAATATCGTCTATGGCGAAAAACACAGAAAAGGACATTCGCTTATGCCTTCAGTGGAATATAGGAAAAGAGACCTTATCGTCAAAGGACTTGAACTGATGATAACAGGTAACTACAACAGGAATACTACTTATAACGTAGACACAGCAGCATACGAATACAACTGGTTAGGCGACAAAAAACTGATGAACACCCGTGGCGAACAGTCGTATCAGCATTCGCGTGCAGATAATGACAACTGGAACAGTACAGTAACACTGAACTACAGAATAGGTAAGGCACATTTCATTACATTTAATAATGTGTTCAATGCATTCAGACGCGAAAACACTTCTCTGCTAACCAAAGAAGAACAGACCGACCCTATAGACAAACGTACAAGGAAAAACATCAGCGGACTGTCATACAGACTTATGATGTCGGAAAGATGGAACTTTTCAGCTTTTGCAAAACAATATTTGCAGTATGTATCAGGTCCGCAAGCCACAGATGCTAATAATTCAGATTTTGTACGTACAAAAAGGAAAGTCAGTTCAACCGGCTATGGAGTAGCAGGTACATTCTTCGTAATACCGGCATTGCAAGTTAAACTGTCATACGAAAAAGCCTACCGTCTGCCTACCATTGAGGAAATGTTCGGTGATGAAGACTTAGAAATGGGTGATATAAGTATCCGTCCGGAGAACAGCGACAATATAAATCTGAATATCAGCTATAACAAGACTTTCGGTAAACATAGTGTTTATCTGGAAGGAGGATTTATATACCGCGATACAAAAGACTATATACAGAGAAATATCGCCGACCTTAGCGGTGGTAAGATGGCTGCTACGTATATCAACTACGGCAAGGTCCTTACCAAAGGAATAAACGCTTCAGTTAGATACGGTTTCAGCAACTGGCTGAGTATAGGCGGAAACTTCACAAGAATGGACGTGAGGGACAATCAGGAAATGGCAATAGGAACAAATCAGCCTAATCTGGCTTACAAGGAACGCATGCCCAATATACCTTACATGTTTGCCGATTCGGACATAAATCTTTATTGGCACAACCTGTTTGAGAAAGGCAACACGCTGACCTTTACATACGACAACCAGTATCTGCACAGTTTTTCATACTACTCGCAGGTGATAGGTTCAAGCAGTGACTACATTGTTCCAAACCAATTTTCACACAACATCAGTCTTTCATACAGCATGAAGAAAGGAAGGTACAATATCTCCTTCGAATGCCGTAATCTGACAGACGAAAAACTGTACGACAATTTCAGCCTACAGAAAGCAGGAAGAGCTTTCTACGGGAAAGTAAGAGTATATTTCGGAAAATAAAAAATACAATCTAAAATGAGTAAAAAAATGAGCAAAAGAAACCTTATCAGAAACATGGCCATATTACTTGGCGTAGCAGTATCTGCAACTTCATGCAGCGAGGAGACAGTTGACAACAATAATAATAACAACAATACAGACCAAAAAGGTCAATATGTAATTGCTGCATCGGTTACAGCATCCGGAAATACCACTAACGTACTTCTTACAGCCTCATCGCTCGACGAAGGAACAGTTTCAACTAAAAACAACGGACTTGTTAACGACGGAGCTACACAGTGGATATACTATAACAACCAGTATCTTTACGGACTGGCATACAATCAAGGTAATGCAGGAGTCACAACATCATTCATCCTTGATGCAAACAATAACATTAAGAAGAGAAACGGAGAATTCGCAATCAGACGATTTACCACTTTCGGCACTTACGGAAAGTATATCATGACTACTTCTACAGGCGACGGACCTACAGAATGGAACGATGAAAACGGTTACACACCGAAATCATTCCTCATTTCTTATTTGGATGCCGCAGGAGAAGTTTATACAACTAACGATACTCAAAACGAAAAATATCTGTCGGAAAACTTCCTTGGAAACGGAGAATATGTTACCTTAGCAGGTCTTCTTGAAAATAACGGCAAGATATTTTCGGCAGCCATACCTATGGGATTGAGCCAGTACGGAACAAAATTTGAAAACGGGAAATGGGTTCTGCCAGGCAATGAGGATTTGATAAAGACTGAATCAGGCGGTAGCGGAAGTAGTGCGTATGATAAAGATGAACTTCAGTGGACTCAGTACCCAAACGAATGCCACATAGCTATTTTCTCTGACGAGACTCTTACAGAAAAGAAAATTATCACTACAGACAAGATAAGCTACGCAGCCGGAAGAATGAAATCGCAGTACTACCAAATGGTATGGAGTGCAGGCAACGGCGACATTTACGTATTCTCGCCAAGCTATGCAAAAACCATGACTGATGACAGACAAAAGACCACACTGCCGGCAGGTGTAGTGAGAATACCTGCAGGAACAGAAGATTTTGACGATTATTACTGCAATATTGAAGAGAAAACTGACGGAAAATCATTCATGCGCTGCTGGCCTATAGCTGACGACTATTTCCTTTTGCTCATGTACGACCGTCCATTCTCTGAAACAGGCTATACAGCAAACCAGCTTGCCATTTTCAAAGCTGAAGACAAGAAGCTTACATACGTAACAGGCATGCCTTCGGACGTAAGTGGATTCGGAAACACTCCATACATCGAAAACGGAAAAGCCTATGTAGCTGTGACTACCACTTCGGGATATCCTGCCATCTACAAAATAGACCCTACTACAGGAGCTGCAACAAAAGGACTTACAGTAGAAGCAACTCAGCTTTCAGGAGTAGGAAAACTTAATGTAACGGAATAAAATAATTAAAGAGTTCAGAATGAAAAAACTACTACACAAGATACATCTTTGGCTGTCCATTCCATTGGGGCTGATAATCACTGTGATATGTTTCACCGGTGCCACACTGGTATTCGAACAGGATATCACACGGGCTCTGAACAAGTACCTTTATCAGGTGGAAGTGCCTCATGGAAAAGAAAAGCTGAATCCTTCTGAAATCATAAATATCGTACAGGACAGACATGGCGAAATGAAGATTTCATCAGTAAGCATCCCCAAAGCTGCAGATGCTACATATCAGATAAGTTTCAGTAACGGAGGGAAGAAAGTACTATTCGTTAATCCTTATACCGGAGAAAGCATAGGATGGTCGAAATCATATCCCTTCTTTCAGACTATGAGGAAACTGCACAGATGGTTCCTTGATGCTCCAAAGAGTAAAGGCAGCATGTCAACCGGCAAACTTATAGTAGGCGTATCTACAATAGCCATGACAATAATCCTGATAAGCGGACTGGTGATATGGATTCCACGTACACGCAAGGCTCTGAAGAACAGACTTACAGTGGCGTGCAGCAAAGGAACAAGGCGACTGATGTACGATTCGCACGTAGCACTCGGTTTCTATGCCACAATATTCCTGCTGCTTATGGCACTGACCGGACCAACATGGTCGTTCGGATGGTATAGGGAAGCCGCGTACTCACTCCTTGGAGCCGAGCCTCAAGCACAGAACCAACAAGCCGGACATGCTCACGGACATGGAAATGATGAGAAAAAAGAGAGCGGCAAGACAGAACGCCGACAGGAAACCTGCATAGCATACGATGCTGCCTTGAAGGAGATACAAAATCTCTATCCCGAATATAACTATATCAAACTGAGCAAAAACGAAGCTACTGTATCACTGAATAAATACGGATACAGGAGTAAGTCGGACAATGTAAAGTTCAACCCTAAAACCGGCAAAATAACCGAAATCAGGAAATTCGAGGATAACAGTGTGAGACAGAACCTCAGAGGGTTGATATATTCGCTGCACGTAGGAACATGGGGTGGTCCTGTAACCAAAATCCTATACTTCCTGGCAGCACTGATAGGTGCCACTCTCCCACTGACCGGATACTACCTTTGGCTGAAAAAGAAGATGAGGTAACAAAACTCCAAACAACATATCAGAAAGTATGTAACGAGCTTACATATTCTATAAATATAACTTGTGTTTTTACAAATCACAGTGTGGTTTGTAAAAACACAAGTTATATTTTTATAAACCACACTGTTGTTTATAGAAAATAAGCTGAAGAAAGAACTTTTTCGACGGTACAAGCCAAACATATTATAGCAGTAAAGCAGTTTCTCAATTTATGATGTACATCTTACTATGGTAACGACATACGGAATCCGCCAGAACTCTCACTCCGGGATAGTGCAAAGCGAGATAACGTTGGACGAATGGATTTTTATTCTTACATTTGTATCCATACGAAAGAAAACAATCATTATGGCCATAATATTAGGAATTGACGTAGGTGGAAGTACAACAAAAATAATAGGTATAGAAAACGGAGAGATAAAATCTCCTCTATTCATTACCGCAGCCGACCCAATAACATCACTGTTTGGAGCATTCGGCAAGTATCTGTTTGATAATCATATTGAATTGGATGACATTGAACAGATTATGCTGACCGGTGTAGGAAGTGCGTTTATCAACACTCCACTCTACGGACGTCCTACTGCAAAAGCCGATGAATTCCTGTCGAACGCTCTCGGAGCACAATATAAAAGCGGACTGGACAAACTGATAGCTGTAAGTATGGGCACAGGTACTTCATTTATGAAAGTAGAAGGTGACACCATGCAACATCTTGGAGGTACAGGTATTGGTGGAGGTACACTGCAAGGACTTTCCAGACTTATGCTTAAGTCGCACGACATTCATCAAGTGGTAGAACTGGCAAAACATGGCAACATATCTAATGTAAATCTGCAAATAAAAGACATCTGCAACAGACCTCTGCCAGATTTGCCTATGGAGGCCACCGCTTCCAATTTCGGCAAGGCTGAAAGCAATACTTCCGAGGAGGATATTGCTACAGGAATTGTATATCTGGTACTTCAGGCTATAGGTAGTGCTGCAAACCTAACAAGCAAATGTTGCGGTATCAAAGATTTCGTACTGATAGGAAACCTGTCACAACTTCCACAATGCAGACCGATTTTCGACGGGATGGAAGAACTTTACGGACTAAAATTCCATATTCCCGAATACTCCGAATATCGGACTGCATTGGGAGCTGCACTGGTATATATAAACGACAGAGAAAAAATTACCCTTTTATAATTTTATCTATCTGTTTAAGTTCTGCATCACCGAACGATGTATTCTTCAATGCCTTGATATTATCCGAAAGCTGCTCTACTGAACTTGCCCCTACTATCACGGATGTTACTTTCTCATCTTTTAGCAACCATGCCAGTGACATTTCGGCAAGTGTCTGCCCCCGCTCCAAAGCCATACGGTTAAGTTCTGATATTTTTGCCAACATATCAGAGGTAAGTGCCTCTTTCTTAAGAAATCCACCTCGTGAAACTCTGGAATCTTCCGGTATACCATTCAGATATCTGTTCGTCAGCAAACCTTGGGCAAGTGGTGAAAAAGCGATGAATCCCACCCCATTGTCATATGCTTCATCCAATATACCTTCTTCCTCAGGCTCGCGGTTGATTATATTGTATCTGCCCTGATACAACAGACACGGAACCTTCTCAGCCTTCAGATATTCGTATGCAAACCTGGCTTTATCGGCAGGATATTTTGAAATACCAACATATAATGCCTTGCCCATTCTCACTATATCTACAAGTGCCTGCAATGTTTCTTCCAACGGAGTTACAGAGTCATATCTGTGCGAATAGAATATATCTACATATTCAAGGTTCATTCTCTTAAGACTCTGGTTAAGACTGGCAAAAAGATACTTCCGCGAACCCCACTCTCCATACGGACCGGGCCACATGTCATGTCCGGCTTTAGTGGAAATAAAAAGTTCGTCACGATACGGAGCAAATGACGTCTTCATTATGCTGCCGAAAGTTTCTTCAGCCGAACCGTATGAAGGTCCGTAATTATTAGCCAAATCGATATGGGTAATACCGTTATCAAAGGCATAATGCAACTTCTTGCGACTGTTTGACAATGTATCTACATCGCCAAAATTATGCCACAATCCCAAAGAAATCTCAGGCAGGAGAATTCCGCTTTTACCGCATCGGCGATACTTCATCTTCCCGTCATACCTGTCGGGAGATGCAGAATATACAGGTTCTATCATAATTATACTTCTTTTATGTATTTAACTTACTATAATTACAAATATAAAAAGATTATATGAAACTATATTACATCAAAAAAACAAATAAATACATTATCTTTGCAATCTAAACGAACAGTGAAAGCTTGCAATATGGGTAGAATAAAAATTTCAGCACCTGAAAATATAAATACAAACATACTTTTACCGTCATCGAAGAGTATATGCAACAGAGCTCTTATCATAAAAGCGCTGTCCAATTATGACGGAAAAATAGAGAACCTGTCCGACTGCGACGATACTTTCGTAATGGTACGCGCACTAAGTGAAATGACTAACACCATAGACATCATGGCAGCAGGCACAGCCATGAGATTTCTCACCGCTTATCTTTCTGTTACTGAGGGAGAACGCATCATTACGGGAACTGAAAGAATGAGACAGCGTCCTATAAAAATCCTTGTAGATGCTTTGAGAAGTCTTGGTGCAGACATTGAATATGTAGAAAATGAAGGCTTCCCTCCGCTGAAAATCAGAGGGAAAGAGCTTAATGGCAATATGATATCACTGCCGGGAGATATAAGTTCGCAATACATATCAGCTCTTATGATGATAGGTCCTACCCTTAAGAACGGACTGACTCTGAATCTGACAGGAGACATAGTATCAAAGCCATATATCAATCTTACAATACAGATAATGAGAGAGTTCGGAGCCAATGCTGAATGGACAGACGAACACACCATAGGCATAAGCAACGAAACCTACAAACCGACTCCATACTACGTGGAAAGCGACTGGAGTGCTGCTTCTTACTGGTACGAAATGACAGCCCTGTCGGACAAAGCCCGTGTGGAACTTCCGGGACTATTCGAAAAGAGTTTTCAAGGCGACTCGAAAGTGGCAGAACTGTTTGAGCAACTGGGAGTAAGAACCGAATATGGAAACAAGAATGTGGTTCTGAGCAAAAACGGAAAAGTTACAGACAGAATGGAATACGATTTCGTAAATCAGCCTGACCTGGCACAGACATTCGTTGTGACTTGCTGTATGATGGGAATACCATTCTGTTTCAGCGGCCTGCAAAGTCTTAAGATAAAGGAGACAGACCGTATGGCTGCACTTATAAACGAAATGAAGAAACTGGGATACGTTATATCGGAAAGTAACGGTTCTGTATTATCATGGAACGGCGAAAGATGTGAAGGTGACATAAATCCAGCCATTGATACATACGAAGACCACAGAATGGCAATGGCATTTGCACCTGCTGCACTGAAACTGAAAAATATCATAATAAATAATCCGCAAGTGGTATCAAAATCTTATCCGGGATTCTGGAAGGATCTGACCAAAGCCGGTTTCAACATAATGGAGGAATAAAGACATGTGGATACTCGTTTTAGCACTGCTGGGTGTTGCACTGTTCGGGCTTATTGCCGGATATTTCTATAACCGCAATATCCAGAAGAAAATAGACAAGGGAGAAATAACAGAAGAGCCACAGGTGGTAGAAGTGGACAGTGAATGCTGCGGTCAGCACGAGACATGTGAAAAGGACAGTCTTCTGGCGGCTGTAAGCAAGTCTATAGAATATTATGATGATGAAGAGCTGGACCGTTTCAAGGGACGTTCTTCTGACAGTTACACTGAAGAAGAGATAGAAGAATTCAGAAACATACTTTACACTACTCAGGAAGTGGAAGTAGCCGGATGGTGCCGTAGCTTGCAATTACGCGGCATAGAACTGCCTGATGAGCTTAAAGACGAGCTGTTCCTAATAGTGGGAGAAAGAAGAATACATTAAAAAAAGATACAAGGTTTCAGTTACAAGTTGACAAGGTTTTGGTTTCAACGGCCATTGGTTCCATCCGGATGGTAGTCTCGTCATCTTGTTAACTCGTCAACTTGTCAACTGACATAAAAACTTAAAAACTAAAAATGACCGATTTCATAGAACTGTTCCAATATACGTTTTTCCAGAATGCACTGCTGGGAAGTCTTTTTGCAAGTATTGCCTGCGGAATAATAGGCACATACATTGTAACAAGACGCCTTGTCTTCATTAGCGGAGGTATAACCCATGCCTCATTTGGAGGAATAGGAATAGGACTATATACTGGCATTTCACCTCTGCTTACAGCAGCAATTTTTTCTGTGCTGTCGGCATTCGGAGTAGAATGGCTAAGCAAAAGAAGCGACATGAGAGAAGACTCAGCCATTGCCGTATTCTGGACCCTGGGTATGGCTGTAGGAATTATATTCAGTTTTCTAGCTCCCGGATTTACTCCTGAACTGTCATCATTTCTATTCGGTAATATTCTTACAATAACCATCAGCGATATAATATTGCTTGGTATAGTGAGTCTGGCTTTGTCTGTATTCTTTTCTGTATTTCTGAGACCTATTGTTTCAATAGCTTTCGACAGAGAATTTGCACGTTCACAGCATCTGCCTGTTACTGTGTTTGAATATACATTGATGATGTTTATAGCGCTAACCATCGTGTCATGTCTCAGAATGATAGGTATAGTACTTGTCATATCGTTATTGACACTTCCGCAAATGACAGCCAATCTGTTCACTTACAAATTCAAGAACATCATATGGCTGTCCATTGGCATTGGATATATAAGCTGTATCGGAGGATTGATACTGTCATATCAGCTTCAGGTACCTTCGGGAGCAGCCATAATATTTACATCCATAATAATATACGCAATAGCAAAACTAATAAAGGCAAACAAATAAACCCTATAAGTATGGAACTAAAAATCAATTCATTGGATCAAATCCACGATGTAGCCAGACAGTTTATAGCTGAGATGGGCGACAACACAGTATTTGCTTTCTATGGCAAAATGGGTGCCGGAAAAACGACATTTATAAAAGCTGTATGCGAGGAGCTTGGAGTGACAGATGTAATAAATTCACCTACATTTGCAATAGTAAACGAATATCGTTCTGAAACTGCCGGCGAACTTATATATCATTTCGATTTCTACAGAATAAAGAAACTGGAAGAAGTTTACGATATGGGATATGAAGATTATTTCTACAGCGGTGCACTATGTTTCATAGAATGGCCGGAACTGATTGAAGAAGTTCTTCCTGGTAACACCGTAAATGTATATATAGAAGAAAATGAAGATGGAACACGTTCTGTTCGTTTCGATTCATAAAACAGTATGACTGCACATTATATCATACAATCTGTTTTTATTATTTTGGGACTTTTGTCTATTCTGGCTGCAATACTGAACTGGGACTGGTTTTTCAAAGCAAACAACTCTCAATTCATAGTAAAAGCATTGGGCAGAAACAAATCCAGAATATTTTACGCTGCATTAGGCATAGGAATGATAGCTGCAGGAATATATTTTTTTCTATCTGTCAGAAATTTGTAATACTTTTATACATAAAAAATGCTCCAATATTGTTATTACACAATACAGGAGCATTTTTTATTCGATAAATTCTATTTAGAAGAAAACAAAATCAAAATACACAAAACCTATCCATCAGGTTCTTTTTATATTTTCTGGAAACTACAATCTCGGTACATTCATCAAACGGCGGACACAGCACACAGTTATTATCATGAATCATAACAAGATAATCCATATTTATAATATAAGACTGGTGCACCTGCACAAAATTGTTATTGAAGGAACACAAGAAATCTGCCGAAACATTTCTACGGAGCATAACACTTTCACCAGAAGATAAAACTGCCTCCCATAGTTTGCGTTCGGACACATATCTGAAAAAGCCTACTTCTGCAGACTTAACCATCCGCATCTCACCTGTGGGCAATATGACCATAAAGGATGAATCCTTGCCAATCTCTGGAATATCGTTCTTTTGTGGTAGCGCCGGCTTACTCTCATAATCAAGAAGAAACCTTGAAATAACGACATCAAACTCTTTTCTGTCTATAGGTTTTAACAAGAAATCAAAAGCACTGTGTCTAAGGGCATTTATCATGTATTTGTCATGTGCAGTATAAAACACCACCCGCATATTCCAGGTTACGTCATTTTTCACCTCCGACAGAAGTTCCATACCATACATTTCCGGTAATTCCACATCCAGAAACAATAATTCAGGCATATACTTCTTTATCATAATAATTCCTGAGGCGGCATCATGGGCAACTCCGTCAACATGAAATTCCGGATAGTTTTTCAACTGTTCCACCAATGCCATAGCCGAAGCTTTTTCATCATCTACAACTACTACTCTATAAAATCCTTCCATACTCATTTCTTTATCTCATATGTATAACCTATAGGCAATGAATATCTTACTTGACACCCTATTTCAGAGTTATCCAAAGGTACATTTACTACTTTCATCAGCATAGGTTCCCTATTATACATATTCAGCAACTGTATACTTTGAGTAATCACTTTCAATCCTGTACCTGTACCTCTGTTACTGCTTTTAGGTTTAAATCCGCCGCCATTATCTGTAACCGTTATACATATCGCATTATTCATTCTATATACTTTAATCCATAAACATTTCCTGCCTTCTTTTGTCTTTAGTGCATGTTTCAGAGCATTCTCCACCGGTATCTGAATCATCATGGATGGAATTCTTATTTCTCTTGTATCTATATCATCCGAGACTGATATATCATAATAAAAATCATCTCCCATAACCGGTTTCTGGATGGAAATATAAGTTCTTACAAAATCAAGTTCATCATCGAGGGTGATGCAAAGACTACCTGTCAGCTCAAGATTTTTACGTATAAGTTTTGATAAAGCTATAAGATTCTCACTATCCTTTTCTGTGTCATGCTTTACCATTTCTCTGTTCAAAACATTAAAGATAAAATGCGGAGAAATCCTGTTCCTTATGTTTTCCAGGCGCAGTGTACTTATATCTGTCTGCATATTCCATATCTTTTTATCACTACGACGTTTCTTGTATATTATAAGCATTCCTGATAATGAAACTACAAACAACGACCCAAGTACAAGAACATAAATCCACTGTCGGAGTGCCAGAACCTGATTTTCTTTCTCCTTGATAAAAAATTCCTTTTTCATCAAAGTACTATCTTGTTTATACTTGAGAGCTATTTCGGCAGATCGCATTTTTATACGTTCGTTTCTGATTGAATCGTCTATATAAGCATTTTTCTGCTGATAATAATAGGCTTGTTTGAAATTACCACTTTCTTCAAAATAATGTTGCAGATACCTGTTTCGTATATGCAACATGTTTGGTTCTATAAATTCCGGTTTTACAGCATTTGAAAGTGTCTTTGTTGCCAAATTTACATTACCCTGTTTTAGAGCCAGTTCTATAAGTTGGGTTTCTATATAATACAAAGCTGATATGTGGTTTATTGATTTAAAAAAGCCATAACATTCATTAAGATATATAGAAGCTGAATCTATTTGATTCAATAACATATAAATTTCACCCATATTCACTTTGGTAAAATTGCGTTCATATTCCATATCGCTATATGAATTGGCCAATTTCAAAGATTTTTTGAAATATTCCATAGCCTTATCGTAGTCTCCACGATAATAATATGAGTTTCCCCTGTTATTAAGATATATATGTTTCTCGAAAGGAAGCATGTCATCATAATACCTGCCAGCCTTATCAAAATAATAATCACACTGTTGGAAATCCCTCAATTCCATATAGACTTGGGCAAGACCATAGTATGACGGGAAACGGTTCTTTTCATCTATCATAAGAGTGTCTGAAAGAAGTAAAGATTTTCTATACCAATAAGCTCCCATATCAAACTTACCGCAACGCACATATGCATCCGCCAGGTTAATTGAAATATCAATCATATCTTTCGAACTACCCAACTGTGATGAATACTTATATGCTTTATGAAAATAAACGACCGCTGAATCCATTACGGTCCTTCTGGAATATAAATTACCACGCATATTATTTACACTTGAAAGTAATTTATATTGTTTTACTTCTTTATTTCGCGAAAGACAATATTTTTCCACACTATCCAATAGTATTTTTGCAGAATCGTACTCAGACAGGAACATCTTAGCTTTCGATTTTACCATAAGCAAGTCATAAAATAAATCCATATCAGTCTGTGTAAGCAATACACTGTCTATAGTTCTGACTGCCATTCCGGGATTTGATCCTAATATTGTGTCACAATATGAAATAAGACTATCTGAAGTATCTTTTATTTCCTCCCCCTTATGCGAAATACAAGATATGAATATGATATGAAAAACAATAATATATATGATAAGAAAAAATCCTTTACGCATAACCAATTGTGTTTGACGTACAAAGAAATAAAAAAACAAAATATAAAACAAAAGTTACAATTGATTATTTATATCCTAAAAACAGATTAGCCTTTATTTTTTTATAATAATAAATTATTACCCATTTTTATATGGATAAATTTAAAACCAACCTATGTGATATGAGAAAAAAAATTATGATATTTGCATAGAAAAAAACGTACTAAAATGAACTATCAAGAGACTATTGAATATTTATACAACGTCACACCTTTATTTCAAAACGTAGGGAAAGATGCCTACAAAGAAGGATTGGACAACACATTAAAACTTGACGAATTCTTTAATCATCCACATAAGAAATTCAAAACAATACATATAGCAGGAACCAATGGTAAAGGTTCATGCTCGCACACTATAGCAGCTATATTGCAATCGGCAGGATATAAAACAGGGCTTTACACTTCGCCTCACCTTGTAGATTTCAGTGAAAGAATAAGGGTTGACGGCAAACCAATTGAAAAAGATTTCGTAGTAAAATTTGTAGAAGATAACAAACATTTTTTTGAGCCGTTACATCCTTCATTCTTTGAACTTACCACCGCTATGGCATTCCTGTATTTTGCTCATAAGGAAGTAGATGTGGCTGTAATAGAAGTAGGACTGGGAGGAAGACTTGACTGTACAAATATAATCAATCCTGATTTAAGTATTA
>artificially_reared_1__coassemble_245_pt1 | contig 35436 bp, 20 predicted proteins | sample artificially_reared_1__metabat2_low_PE_002 | metagenome-assembled genome bin artificially_reared_1 | reverse complement strand
CACCAAAACTTTCAACTGTCTGTTCCAGTTTCTTTACTTCCCCCTTAATCGATACCATATCCTCATTAAGTTCTGCAAAATAAATATTCGGATTTCCCCAATACAAATATGCTCTACCATCATCATCAATAAACACAGTCGGGTCTATAAAATCCCAATTACCATCATACAGCGGCTTTCCTATAGCATCACGGAAAGGTCCTGTAGGACTATCTCCCACAGCCACTCCTATTGCCATAGCATTACTTAGTTTTGAGTGCAGACACACATACCAGTAGAACTTTCCGTTACGTTCTATACATTGTGCTGCCCAGGCCCTGTCATCAGCCCAACTGAATGATTCTATAGCTAGCGGAGAGCCATGATCTGTCCAGTTCACCATATCTGTAGTTGAATAAACCCTCCATTCCTGCATCCAGAAAAAATCTGCTTTATCTTCATCATGTCCTGTATACAGATATAAAGTATCATTATGCACAAGTGGTGCCGGATCGGTTGTAAAGCATGTTTGTACTACCGGATTCTGTGCAGCTGCTCCAGATACCAATGTTAGTGCAGCCAAAGCAAATATATTTTTCATGTCTTTCATAATCATCATTTTTTAGTTATTACCAATCCCCCATTCTTTGGAATGGAAATCTTAAGTTCTTGTTTTTTATTTATTTTTATCTCCGAAACTTTACCATTAAGTTTAGCATCATCAGAGTATAATGTTACTGTTTCGCCGGCATTGAAGAAAGAAGAAAGGTCCAAATTCAATTTTAAAGTCTCGTCCTGTGCATTTACTCCTGAAACAATCCATTTATCACCATGCTTGCGTGCCATTATTATATATTTACCGGGATATCCATCTATGAACTTGACATCATCCCAAGTTGTAGGAACTTTCTTCATGAAGTCCACAGCCCATACCGGTGCATCTGTCAGATTATTCGGTGCCATTGCAAAATGCTGTACAGGACTCTGAAAAAGAACTGCAGTAGCCAGTGCAAAAACATCAGAAGTAACCCTGCGGCTGCCTCTAGGTTCGTTGGCTGCATTATAATATTTGTTTAACGTACTGCCACCGAAGTCCATGCTACCTATAGTGTTGCGCACAAACGGATGAATACATGCATTGAATGCCTCTGCATCGCATCTTCCCTGTGAGAAATTCATATTCTCACTGGCAAGAACAGCCTCACTGGCTGCATAGTTCGGATACATTCTCTCCCATCCTCTTGGAATCGTACAACCATGAAAGATAACCAGTAATCCATAATCATTAGCATCAGCAAGTATATCTTCATATAGTTTCATTGCCATTTGTTTGTCACTTCCAACGAAATCCACCTTAATACCCTTTATGCCAACCTTCTGCATCCACTGCATTTCTTTTCTGCGTTTAATGGTATTATCCATTTTTCCACGAGGTCCCTGGGGTGCATCATTCCAATAACCATTTGAGTTATACCAAAGATAGAGACCTACATTCTTTGATTTCGCATAACGTGCCAGTTCTTCCACCTTGTCATACCCCACCTGTGTATCCCATAATGCATCAACTAGTACTGTACGGTATCCCATGTCGGCACAAAAATCAATATATCGTTTCTGGTCATTGTAAGTCATACTGCCATCACCGGCAATAATCCAACTCCATGTACCGCAACCATACTCTGCAGTATAGTCCTTTGAAGCTTCATACAAAGGCTCTACAACGTCAAAAGGTACAGTAGTTTCAACTATTGGTGCCAAAGTACGTCCTACAGTAATAGTTCTCCAAGGTGTCTTTCCAGGAAGAGCCATTCCCGGTACTGAAGTTCCGTTGCCATTGAATTCTCCCGGATTAGGAAATCCTATTTTATACGTATTACCGTTACCTCCCATCAAGTGTGATGCACAATAATAACTGTCAACCCCAGTTTCTGAAACAAGAATCCATCCTTTATCGGAATTACGGAACAGACACGGGAAAGTATATCCTTCGCCCCATCCGTTGCTTCCTGTAGCAGCATCCAATGTATATGGAGTTTCATAACTTGGAGAAGTTCTGGCAAAACCACCCATCGGACCACTCTGAGGGCAAAGGAAAGTTGTAGTTCCATCAGGCATTGTAAACCCTGTAGCCTCATCTTCTATCACGCAACAAAGTGTATTTCCCTTAGGATAAACCGTATAACGAAAAGCCACATCATTGTTTGAGACACTGAATTCCACGTCAAACGCCGTCTTACCATCCTTCATAAACGGTACAATAGCCTTACCTGCACTATATTTAACACTACTTTTCTTTATATTAGGCAGATTATACTCGTTCTCTATTAGAGAAACTTTTACATCTTCACCTATTGACAGCCCTGATGTGAAATCTCCAATATTTGTCTTCATACCAAGAGGAGATGATGCTATGAACAACTCATCATCGTATGTCACACTATATGTGGCCTTACCGTCAGTGTCCGAAACCATCACTACCAATCTTCCGTCCGGACTTGATATTTTTCTTTCTGCTGCACTTACACACATTCCCATACAAATGAGACAACAAAAAAACAAATGTTTTCTCATAATCCTCAATATTTTAAAATTTACAATATTATGTATGATGCCTACCTATTAAAAACTATATATAAAACTGTTATCATTACTAATGCGATTATCTTATTCGCTTATAATCAAAGAAGTCTACATCCACATATCCTCCCTGAGACTTGGTAGCATAATTGAATATGGCATATTTAGTACCCATAAAGAATCGTCTGTAGTCGAATACCATCCTGAAATCACTACCTATCTTTTTCCAATTCTTATTGTCATAGCTATAATAGAAAGAAGCTATATCTTTATTCAATCGGAAATCACCATCGATACGCAAAAACACACAATCTGATTCAAGTTCAACCTTCTCCATTACTTTTCTGTCAATACCGGTCACCTCTTTCTTCTCATCACTCAGACTAACGACTTCCGATTTCATATTAAGATATTTTTTATCACCTTCGCATGACAAAGCAAGAATTCCAGCATCACCATTGAATGCGCTGAATCCTGCCACATCGCCATCCTTCATAGCCGAGATATCAAAAGAAACGACGGCTTCACAGCGCGGACCTTCCATACGCTGGGTCAGAGTGTTAGGAGCAAGGAATAAATTATCCACAACCCTGGCAGTCTTCAGTCTGAGGTAACCTGGTCTTTCTTTCAGACTCCAACAAGAATCCACAGGATTATGATTCCATTGCCAGTTCAGTTTAAGACTACCGTCATTAAAGCTGTCACTAACCACCAGTCCTTCTGATTGATATCCCTGTACAGGCTTTTTCATTACTTCCGGCACACGACCGTTTTCATCTCCGAGCATAGGCCATCCGTCAACCCAACGGCAAGGCATCACCGTAAGCACACGGCCCACACCACCTCTATCCTGGAAAATAACTCCGTACCAATTACCCTTACCATCGTCTACTATGGTACCTTGTGCCACATATGGAAATCCTCCAAGAGCATCCTCAAGTATCACACGTTTTTCATATGGTCCGGCTATGTTGTCGGCTCTATAACAAACCTGACGTCGCTTGCCTCCCACAGGCCATGAAATCATTATCAGATAATATTTTCCATCGTGTTTTATAACTCTACTACCTTCAAGGAGTCCGTTCTCTTCACTGTCGCGTTCGAATACTTTTGTATCAAGTCCACCTTCCAGAACACCTGTCAGATCCGGTTTCAACTCACGTAACTGTCCTGTTCCGTAGAATACATATACCCTGCCATCATCATCGAAGAACAACGAAGCATCATGAAAATGCGGGGTACGCGCCAACAAAGTCCATTCCCCTGCAGGATTATCTGTCGTATATACATATCCCTTATAAGGGGTGTCGTTTGGAGAAAAATAGGCATAATACTTTCCATCTCTATATCTTAAAGATGTAGCCCACTGTCCTCTTCCATATACTGTACCACCTTCCAGATTATAAGAAGTCTTATCATCAAGCTTGTCATACAGATAATTAATGATTTTCCAGTTCACCAAATCCTTGGAATGCATTATCGGCGCACCAGGCATAAGATGCATAGTAGTGCTTACCATATAATAATCGTCACCAACACGGATTACGTCCGGATCTGGCACGTCGGCCCATAATACAGGATTTGTGAAAGTACCATTGCCATTATCACTCGACTGTGCCGCCGATTCACCACCACACATACATCCCAGAGCCAAAATAAAAGAGAATAAAAAATGTTTTTTCATGGATTTATACCGTTTAAATTATTTATTCGTTATAACATAATCTTTGCCTGCAACTGTTTTCAAATCATATTCATATACATTCCTAAGTTCAGGTTTTTCAGGAGATGTAAGTTCTTCAGAAATGACAGGTTTCCGTACATCGGCGCGCGCATAAAGACTGTTAGGGCATTCACCTTTCGCTTTTTTCAATCCTTTGCCTTCAAGCGGAACATAACTTCTTAATCGTATGGTTCCTCCTATTCGTGAATGCACGACAATTTTTTCTACATTGCCCTGCTTCCATTCCATATCTATCTCAAATCCTCCCCGTGCAACCAATCCTGTCACCTTACCTTCCTGCCATTCATCCGGCAATGCAGGCAATATATGAACAGCTCCATCATGACTTTGCAACAACATTTCCGCTATACCGGCAGTAAATCCGAAGTTACCGTCAATCTGGAATGGAGGATGTGCATCAAACATGTTCGGGTATGTACGTCCTTCAGGATAATCCTTGACAACATTATCGTCAGGCAATATATTAAGCATATTTTTTATGATACGATAAGCATGATTACCGTCAAGCATCCTTGCCCAGAAATTTATTTTCCATCCTATACTCCATCCAGTAGCCATGTCACCTCTTTGTAATAGAGTGTTTTTTGCTGACTGGAATAAAAAAGGATTAGCATATGGAGAAATCTGGTTACTTGGATATAATCCATACAAATGAGAAATATGCCTATGTTTGTCATTCGGGTCATCAACATCTTCCAGCCATTCCTGCAACTGATTATATCTGCCTATTTTCATAGGTGGCAACATTGCGGCCATATTTTTCAGAGAATCAATATAATCACCACTTTCTCCCAATATCTCAGCAGCTTGTCTTGTATTTTCCAACACATCAAAAGCTATCTGATTATCCATTGTACAACCGGCAGTTATAGACACTCCGCCAGGACCATGTTCGGGCGATACAGACGGAACTGTTACCATCCATCCATAATCAGGGTGTTTAACGAGGAAAGACAATAGGAAATCGGCAGCCCCTTTCATTACAGGGTAATAATCGCGTAAAAAATCTTTATCACCTGTAAATAAATAATGTTGCCATAAATGCTGTGTAAGCCAGGCACCTCCATTTGGCCAAACTCCTGCATCCGCAAAATCTACAGGTCCTGCAATTCTCCAAATATCCGTATTATGATGAGCCACCCATCCATTTGCTCCGTATAAAGTTTTGGCTGTTTTACGACCTGTTTCAGACAAATCCTTTATCATCTCAAAAAGAGGATAATGAGTCTCTGCCAGATTTGTAACTTCTGCAGGCCAGTAGTTCATTTCGGCATTTATATTGATTGTATATTTGCTATCCCATGGAGCATATACTTCTTTATTCCATATACCCTGTAAATTTGCCGGTTGACTGCCCGGCTGTGATGAAGAAATCAACAAATATCGTCCATATTGGAATAACAGAACAGGTAGTGTAGGATCATCCTTCTTTCCAAACTCAATTATTCTCACATCTGTTTCCTTCACAGCCTGTGCAGAAGCAGGAAGTGTGAATGTTACCCTGTCAAACTGTTCTTTATATTTATCCACATGTTCACTTAACAATGTAGAATATTCCTTCGAAGATGATTCATCAAGAAAAGTAATCACCTTACTCATGGCATCACCACTTACATCTTTATAATTTACAAAGTTAGTAGCAGCTGATACGTATACAGTGGCGCGTGACGCATCACTGACACGAATTTTGCCTTTTTCGGAAGTGCTTTTTCCATCTGTTATCACGCGAATACCAACAACAGCATCCAAAGCAGGCTTTATACCTTCATGTTCCACACCACTACATTTCACTATCAAGTCTTTGCCCACATTATCAACAGCGAAAGCCAACGGACATGTATACTTCAATTCAAAATCATGTATTTTATTGCTATCTGAGTGAATGTCTATCACAACTACATTACCTGAAAATGATGAAAAGACGGTACGTTTATATTTTATTCCATCTGCAGTAAACCCGGTTACAGCTGTCGCATCGTCAAGATTCAACTCCCTGTAATAATTCTTTACGTTATCTACACCGGAAAAATCAATTAACAGACTGCCCGCCGTAAGATAACGCATCCCATGACTGCCTGTAAAGAAGTTCTCATCAAGCAATTTCCGTGCTTCAGCATTCCTCCCTTGAAATATCAGTTTCCTTACATCACCCAAATAGCGACTGGCACCAGATTTATCATTGTTATAAGGTGAACCAGACCAGAATGTTTCTTCATTCAACTGAATCTCTTCATGGTCAATACCACCATAAACCATCGCCCCTATATGGGAATTACCCACAGGAAGTGCTTCCCACCAGTTTTTTGCAGGATTAGAATACCATAATCTGAGATTTTCAGCTCCTATTCCATTTACAAGAGACATTAAAACAAATACTAAAAATAATCTCATAAAGCACAAATCTTAATCTTTAAAACCATTTGAAACAAACGGCAAGCACATATACAAAGCCGAATGCCAGTATTCCCAATCGTGTCCACCATCTCTCACCCTGAACTGACACTTTATGCCAGAGTTCCTCATTGCATGAAAAAACTCAATGTTTCTATCCAACAAAAAATCATCATCTCCACAATCAATGAACCATTCTACAGTTCTTAATTCAGCTTTAGTTTCATCGTTTGCATTTTCAACAAATCTTATGCAGCTACGTTCTTTAACAGCCCGTGTCAATATTGCAAGTTTATCATCAGGATTATCATATTTTGCCACCCCAAATTCCGGTATATCCATAAGGGCACTCATAGCATATACCGACGAAAATTTATCAGGATGACTCAGTCCGTAAGCAGTCGCTCCACCCCCACCCATTGACAGACCAGCTACTGCCCGATGTGCTTTGTCGCCTAAGGCATTATATTTTTTCTCCACATAAGGGAGCAGTTCCTCAAAAAAGAAACTTTCGTATTTCCATCCAGGCATATCAAAATATCCGTTCCAAAATCCCTTATACACATCACCACCGGCATCAGGCATCACAATAATCATTTCATCAGCCTCACCGGAATATATCAGTCTGTCGGCAACTTCCTGTACATGTCCTCTCCAGACCCAATCACGGTCTGTCTGCGACATTCCATGTAGCAAATAAAGAACCGGATATTTCTTATTATCCTGATATGATGGAGGCAAATACACAGAACAACGTCTAGGTGCATCCAGGATATTACTAAATATAGTATCACTTAAAACCTTACTGCGAGAAAACAGTTGTAAGGGTATAATAACGAAAAGAAATAAAATAAAATGTTTGTCCATAGTCACTCAATTTTTTGTAATGCAAAAATATTGTCATATAAAATGAAATTCAAATTTTTATGTTACAAGTATAATAACGTATGTTACATTGCTGAAAAAAAGTATTTCCATAGAGTACAAACTTATAGTGTCAATATTACATCTACACACATAACTTATTAATTTTCAACAACATACAGCAAAACAAAATAGTAATTCTAAAAAATAGATGTAGTAACACACAACAAAACTTATGAAACATCTGTGACATTCCTTTACGAAGCATTATAATATCTTTGCAGCTATAAAGGTTACACAATAATATCATTAAACACACGTAAGAATTTCAATTAATTTAATCATGAAAAAACAAATCAAATTATTAGCATTAGGAGCATTGGGGGCTATAGCGACCTCGTGTGCAGAAAACGGATTCAAGCCTGAACCGGGAACTCCTGTTTTCAAAGATTTCACTTATACCGGAAACGACGCAGTATATAGAAACAATCCTTTAGGGGAAGATGAATTCTACAGTCCTATCCTACAAGGATGTTATCCGGACCCAAGTATCTGCCGTAAGGGAGACGATTATTATCTGGTATGTTCTTCATTCGCCATCAATCCAGGTGTACCTATCTTCCATTCAAAAGATCTTGTAAACTGGAAGCAGATAGGTCACGTTCTGGACCGTCCTTCACAGCTTAAAGTAGAAGATACAGGAATAAGCGCTGGTATATATGCACCAACCATAAGATATAATCCGAACAATGATACCTTCTACATGATTACAACTCAATTTGCCGGAGGTATCGGAAACATGGTTGTAAAGACTAAAGACCCTATGCAGGGATGGAGTGACCCTATAAAACTGAACTTCGAAGGTATTGACCCTGACATCTTCTTCGATGACAATGGCAAGGCATACATAGTTCATAACGATGCACCTGAAAAAGCCCTATATGAAGGCCACAGAGTTATAAAGGTTTGGGAATATGATACAGAAAAAGACCAGATTATTCCAGGAACTGACAAAGTTATAGTAAACGGTGGAGTAGACCTTTCTAAAAAGCCTATTTGGATAGAAGCTCCACATCTTTATAAAAAAGGCGGCAAATACTATCTGATGTGTGCCGAAGGTGGTACTGGCGGTTGGCATAGCGAAGTAATATTTATGGCAGACAGTCCAAAAGGACCATTTAAACCGGCTCCAAAGAATCCTATACTTTCTCAAAGACATTTACCAGCCGACAGACCAGAGAAAGTTGATTGGGCAGGACATGCCGATTTGGTAGAAGGACCTGACGGTAAATATTACGGTGTATTCCTTGCTATTCGTCCTAATGAAACAAACAGAGTAAATACAGGACGTGAAACATTTATACTGCCTGTAGACTGGACAGGTACATTCCCTGTTTTTGAAGGTGGTCTGGAACCACTTAAGGCGAAACTGAAAATGCCTCAGGGTGTAAAGAATATGACAGGAAAAGATGGTTACTTCCCTAACGGAAACTTTACTTTCAGCGACACATTCACAACAACTCCACTTGACTACCGTTGGGTTGGCGTAAGAGGAGCTAAGGAAGGATTTGTTTCTACAACTACAGAAGGACTTAGTATTACACCTTACGAAACAAATATAAAAGCCAAAGTTCCTACATCAACATTATTCTATCGCCAACAGCATATCAACTTTACTGCAACAACAACTCTTTCATACATACCTCGTACTGAAAAAGACCTTGCAGGTATTACATGCTACCAGAGCGAAGCATTCAACTATGTATTCGGTGTAACCAAAAAGGCTGAAGACAACTATTTGATTTTACAACGTACAGCTAAAGGTAACTCCACTACAGTTGCCAGTGTAAAAGTTGAAGATACAACACCTATCAAACTGCAGGTTAAAGCAGAAGGCAACAACTACACATTCAGCTATGCTACAGGAAAAGATGAATTCAAGAATTTGGGAGAAACAGTTTCAGGAGATATTTTGTCAACAAACGTAGCAGGCGGATTTACAGGTGCCATGATAGGACTTTATGCTACTTCCGGCAATGATGCAACCATACAATAATAATACTGACTAGCTAATAAACCATCAAGAGGAGAGTATAAGGTAAATACTTTATACTCTTCTTTTCATATTAACCTATTAATACATGAATATAACCAGATTATTTTTCGCTTCATTGATGATGATTGCTGCAACCATGAGTGCCGAGCCAATATCATCTCCCAATAAAAAAATCAACGTAGAGATAAAAAATGACTTAGAAGGATTTCGTTCCGGTATAAAGATAAGCTATATCAACAAGATTCTGCCAACATATGTAAAAATCGGTCTTGACACAGAAAACGGTTCGTTTGTTGACAGTTTGACAATTACCCCTATAGGAAAATCAAAACTCATAAAAGAAAAATATGAGATGATTACCGGAAAACGAAAGATTTGCAGAAATTCTGCGACTGAACAATTTTTTGAGGTAAAAAACAACAAAAACCAGTCTATAAACCTTATTATCAGAGTTTACAATGACGGTATAGCATTCAGATATTCCGCCAAGAGACAAAATTCAATAAATAAAGAATATACAACATTCCACATTCCCGAAGGAAAAACAAGATGGATGCAAACTTATGCTCCTGACAGCTATGAAAGATTTTTTCCAAAGTCAACCACAGGAACAGCCACGGACACACATAAATGGGGATTCCCATCACTGGTGGAAACCTGCGATTCTGTGTTTGTACTGATTACTGAATCGGAAATAACAAAAGGAAACTGTGCTTCATATTTGAGCAATGACCAAAAAGCAGAAGAATTTACTATAACATATCCCGATGACAGACTGGAATGCAGTAGCGAATGGACATCTCCATGGCGACTGATGATAATAGGCAAGATACAGGATATAGTGGAATCTACCCTCGTAACAGACGTTGCATCTCCATCAAAGGTGAAAAATACAAACTGGATAAAACCGGGTATATCATCATGGATATATTGGGCATACAATCACGGCACAAAGGATTACCAACTACTGAAAAAATATGTTGACCTGGCTGAAAAAATGAACTGGGAATATACACTTATAGACTGGGAATGGGATGCTATGGGAAATGGCGGAAACATAGAAGACATAGCAAAATACGCCAACAGCAAAGGAATAAAACCTTTAATGTGGTATAACTCAAGTACGAACTGGATAGGTGAAAGCGCTCCTACCCCACTCTACAGACTAAATACAAAGGAAAGCCGAAAAAAAGAATTCGAATGGCTGAACAGTATAGGTGTAAAAGGTGTAAAGATAGACTTCTTCCCAGGCGACATGGTTTCCATTATGAATCTGTGTATTGATATTCTGGAAGATGCAGCCCAATACAATCTCATGGTAAACTTTCATGGTGCAACAATTCCTCGCGGATGGCAAAGAACATACCCTAATCTTATGTCAATAGAAGGAGTATACGGAGCTGAATGGTACAACAACGGTCCTACAATGACAAACATGGCTGCATCGCACAATGCAACACTGCCATTTACAAGAAACGTAGTAGGACCAATGGACTATACTCCTGGAACATTTTCAAACTCACAGCACCCACACATCACAAGCTACGCACACGAACTTGCGCTTACGGCATTATTTGAATCAGGTATCCAGCATATGCCAGACCTGCCGGAAATATACTATTCACTACCTGATGAAGTTAAAAATGTACTTATGGACTTACCCGCTTCTTGGGATGATACAAAACTTCTGTCAGGTTATCCGGGAACAGATGTTGTACTGGCCCGTAAAAAAGGAAACAGATGGTATATCTCTGGTATTAACGGAACAAACGAAAAACGTGTACTGTCATTCTCGACTAACAGATTGGAAATAAGCAACGGCACACAATGCATAATGTTAAAAGATGGCGATAACAGCAAAGATTTTAACATTAGCAAAGGTAAAATCAATAAAAATAAATCTATAAATATCCCATGTCTTCCGATGGGCGGTTTTCTGATTGTTACTGAATAAAAAACTTTATATATAAGTAAAAGAAAAACGCTTTGTCGTTTCATATAAAACGACAAAGCGTTTTCTGTAAAATGTCTTGACGTTTTATTTTACGTCTATAACGAATCTTCTATAAGCTGTTAGTGACGGTTCTCCAGAGTCGGTCAGAACCAATATTACATGGAAATCTCTGCCTCTTGCATCATTCGGTATAATGACCTTACATTTTCCCTTATTGTCAGAATTCAGGCTAACAGTTCCTTTATAGCTCCCAGGTTCATAATAAACCATCCACTCGTAATGCAAAGCATCATTATCAGGATCGAACGAAGAAGATGCATCCAACAATAATGTTTCTCCTGCTGATGCATCAATATCGATATGATTGTAAGTAGAATCATTATTCACCACCGCCACAGGATGATGATTGGCTTCGGAATATTCAGAAGTAGTTGTCCAAATCATTCTGGCAGCAAAATCATTCAGGATGTGTTCCTTCCATTTATTTATGGCATTTACACCTTCAGGTGCACTGGCATACATATGATATGGATCATACTGTGACTCACTTTTGCCCGATTTCTCTATGAAATCCATACCTCTGACACCGGCAACCGGTTCTTTCGAAAATCTTCCTCCCCATCCACCGTATGAAACACTATCCGGTACATTTAATCCGTTTGTCAAAACATAAAGGAAAGAAGGTGTATCTCCCTCAGCAGCCCATTTTCTGTCCGGGTATGTTACTCCGAACGGTTCTTTTGACTGCACATTCTCCGCTATCCACTCATCAGACGGACCACATCCGTAAACCTGAGTATTGCGTATATACAGTATTTCAGGAAAATGCTTTGCAATCCATGCCCCGGCATCGTCTTGCCCTAACACATCATAAATACGTATCTTTGCTGAAAATTCCTTAAACTCCTCAGAAGTTCTACTTTCGTGAACTTTCCATATTGCCTGAGCTATGGTATTCATACCACTCCATGCAACAAGCCACACTGGACGGGGATCGTTCTGTTTGTCGACAGCTGAAATAATAAGTTCGGAACCAGGCGAATCTTTTCCTTGGCCCACACCTGCCATATTCGAAACTGACTGTCCGCGTTTCACTACCGACTTCAAATAGTCTGCATCAGGAAAGCCATCGGAATGTTTGCTCAACATAGGCAAAACCATTGAATAACCGTCTATTACCTTTATAATTTCATCAGTCCAGTCCGGACAATCTATCCATGAAGAAGAACTTATTATTCCCTCAACATCTACAACATCCGAACAAACCAAAAGATGTATCAATGATTGCGTGTCATCAGGATCGGCACCGCCCAAATCGGTAGCTACAATCAATCTTTGTTTGCATGTTGTACTTTGGGCAGAAACTACAAAAGTACAAACTAAAGCAATAAATAGAACTAATAGTTTTTTCATATCCATATTATTTCATGCAGTAAAGATAATAAAAATACCGGTCCGATGAAATGCTTGTTCACCAAGAACCGGTATTTAATAATAAACCTACTTTAATCAGATATTCTCAAACTTATGAACAAAAAGAATTGAAAGATACTTATTTATTTAAAGAAATACTCTTAATTGTTATAGGTTTGCCTCCTGTAGACCAAAATCCTACTATATACAGATGAGAAGGATTCAGTTTTACACCTTCAGCATTAGTCATATTCTGCAAATCGACATTCACCACTGTAGAACTGCCAAAATCATACATGGCAGGTGATGTCCAATATGAATTTTGGTCAAACAGTCTGAAAGATGCTCCACAGTCATTAGGTGAAGCCAATTCAACTCTAATAGAACTGTACTCATGCAGATCGAGTCCATTAGCATATTGCCATCCTCCAAAACCATATTTCCCTGTAATGAGTGTAGAAGTTTCTTCATCAAACGATCCATCCTCCCATATTGAAGGGTTGAAAAATTCCTCTTTTAAAATAAATGGAGAAAGGACTTTTACTGAAACAGACAGCTCTTTTCTGTCCTGACTGTCTGTTACATAAGAAATAGTAAGAGTAGCTTGTCCTTCGGATACAGCTACAATTTTACCTACTCCATCAACCTTAACAACAGAATCATCAGATGAAGCAAGAGTTACTTCATGTGTAATCATACGTGTAGATCCATCAGAATAGACAGCCTTAACATTTATATATTCAGCATCACCCATAACCAATTCTATATTCTCTGCTGTTCCAACTAGTTCAAGCTTTTCCAAATCTCCATTAACAACTACACCTTCAGCGTACTCCTTAAACCAATGATACATAGGCCAAGGGCAAGCTTCCGGGTCATTAAGGAAAGTATAGTTTCCCGGTTCGCCAGGAACATCTTCAAAAGCAGCCAACATTTCAGAATCTGTAGTGAAGAACAGCCATGAAACATTACCGGACTTATCGGCTATATACTTAAAGTTTGCCCCAAAACCTTTTCCTCCAGCTTCTCCGGTTATACTTTTTCCCCAAGTAGCATCGTATTTCTTCGGTGCCCAATCAATTTCCGTCACCATTATAGGTGCAAATTCTGCTACAGGACCAACCTGGGCATCCCATCCACGCTGAAAAGCTTCGTAGCCTTCCCCTGTAGAAGAACCGATACCTTCAGAGCTGTCTTCCTCTGCATCACTGCCATACCATCCTGGGTAACAATGTACTGCAAATCCGATATTATCTCCTTCAATCCTATGAGTAGCATATCCTGCATACGAAGACTGATAGGCTAAACCTGGTACCCATATTATATTATTGCTATTATTAGAACGGATTTTATCTACAATAGCCTGAAAATATTCCTTCATATTTGCGAAGCAGGCATCACCACTACTTCCAAATTTGCCATCCGTACCTTTAATATTTACCGGTTCATTAGCCAATTCGAACATAATACCGGTATTATTCCTCAGTTTACTGTGTTTTGATACAATATCCCACACTTTCAGCAAGAATGCTTGATAAGTGTCACCAATCTCTATACCCTCGTAACCATCACCATTAGGACATACTCCTGGCGGACGCATAACCACATACATTCCTTTTGATAAAAAATATTCGGCCATAGGAACAAAAAGTTCATCTAGATATTTGCGGAAACGTGCCTCGGAAAATCTTTCATGACCCTCATAGCGTACAGAAGGTTTAGAAGTATCATCACTCCAGTATGGATCAAGATGCATACGGACAAAATTAAATTTCCAACCAGCATCCAGAATTTCGTCAACCATACGCTTATTATAACTAAGACATCCATTTACATCATAATTAGACCATCTGTTACTGTTGAAAAAAGGACTATATGTCTGGGTAAAGCCATGTAGATTTACAATTTCCCCTTCAGCATTTTTCAGATAACGACCGTCAACATGTAATTCAGGTAGTGTCACTATAGGTGTCGGCTCAGGTTCTGGCTCAGGTTCGGGTTCTGGTTCAGGAGTTGGTTCTTCCACTGTAGGCGGTTCCTCTATTATCTCTTTATCACTACAGGAAAAGAAAAACTGTCCCAAAATAAGACAAGTAATAACAAGTTTTATTCTATATTTCATATTATTCAAATTTTTCAGATTCTACAAAGGGAAAATGGGCAGATACAAACTCTACCTGCCCATTTATAAAAGTTTATTCAACTCCTTTTAATCCATCAGCAAAACCTCCATACGCAGGTTTACGATTGTAATTCAAATCCCAAAGCCCAACAGGTTCATTTGGTCTCCAACCTGATCCTGCAGGACTATCAGTAGCACACCACTGAGTTATACCATACTGTTGTTCCACTGGTATTATTTCCAAGTACTTGCTAACTACAAACTTATATAGTTCTGCCATTTCCTTATGTTGTTCAATTGTCAAATCCTCAGTTTTTACTGAATTGCCTTCTTTGTCAACATATCCCATATCAAGCTCAGAAATCTTTACCAACTTTTTAGAATCTCTAAGAAGTTCAAGCATACTTACAATATGATTTTTCTTACTTTCCTGTGTTCCCGGGTCTTCATAACAGCTGATATGCATCTGTGAGCCTATACCGTCTATCTTAGTAACTCCATCTGACTCCCATCGTTCTATCCAATGAATTAGACTTCTGAGTTTCTTGTTGCCATCCCAATCTGATTCCAAATTATAATCATTAATGAATAACTTCAGGGATGAAGGGTCGCCGCCATTTTCTGCAAAATACTTACGTGCAAGTCTTACCACTGTCTGAACATAACCTTCATCACCCAAATAATCCTGCCAATAAAAATTATTAGCAGCATCTTCAGCAGAAACGGTTCCACGAGTAGCTGACTGTAAGTCATAATAACCATCTCCATCATTATCTCCTCCTGAAAGGGCTTCGTTTACGGCATCCCACACTGTTACATAACCATCTGTAGCATGCATCATACCTTTAATCCAATTTTCCATAGCCCAAGTAAGGGTATCCTTCTTTTCTTCTGGAGTTAAAGGAATTGTATTACTTGTCTTCTTTATATATAGACGTAAATCATCCATATAAAGTGTACCGGCATAATTACCTATATTAATCAACAGACGTGTTGCCCCTTCTCCTGTACAAGTAGCCTGTGTTTCAACTTCAGTCCACTCTGTTGTTACAGGAATTCCTGTAAAGTCACCACAACCAACATATCCTTCCGGTTTCTGGAATGCTGCATTTATACCAGCTTCATGATCTCCTTTTATCTTAAGTTTAAGATAGTATTTGGTTCCAACCTCGAACGGTGTTGTTGTTTCGTGACACAACTGCACATCCCACGAATTGAGGCTATTAGGAGTTTCTACTTTCATAGCTCCATCTTCTGCTGAGATAACCAATCCATTACCCCATCCTCCGAGAGTTTTACCATCATCGAAATTATATTCCACAACGGTTTCTTCTATTGAGACAGAAGGTGCTTCAGAGTGAGATACCTTCAAAGATTTTAAATATATTTTACCTTCGAACGTTCCAGGCTGAACAACCACAAATGAATTATCTACCGGACAATTATCAAATGTAATGCTCACTTCCTGCCATTCATCAGAGAATCCCAAAGGTTGATTTAAAAGATTCCCTTCTCCCCAATTTCCGAACTGAACATTCATAGATCCAGGAGCTGTTGCCTTTATTTCAAATGTTACTTTATAAGATTCTCCTACCGTTGTTGGTATATTATCGGCAACAAAATACTGATACCACGCACCAGGATATTCACTCACCATACATCCATCTTCAAAAGTCGGAGTATATTCCATTACATGAAAAGGAAATTCTGTAAAAGTAGAATAATCTACAAACTTGTCTTCTATCTCTTCTTCCTGGCCCGGTTCAATAGGGATATCTTTATCAGCTATCAGGCTGTTAAGATACTTGTTGTTCTGCTGTGCATGCCAAGCCAAAGTATGTCCGTAAATAGTTATACCTGCTTCTTTGGCTGCCTCAACAAAATTCATGACAGTGGTAAAATTCATTATACCCTCATCGTTTACACATGATGCATACTTCATTGCATTACCTGCTGTCATTTCCTCAAAGTTTGAATTTACAAGCTCATATACACCTTCTTTTTTAATGTAATCTGCAGCAGTAATAGCAATACCCAATTTAAAATTTGGATATTTTGAACGATCTATATATGACTTAAGTACATCATATGAATTCAGATACTCATATTGAGCAATACTTTCAGGTTTTTCTACCTCATATTTCTGCATAACATCATCTACACATGAAGTAGCTGCCATTAATGGTAAACCTAGTATTATTAGATTTCTATATAATTTCATGGTGAATTATCTTTTAAATTATTCCTTTACAGGTGTAAAAAATTCAGCTTTTACTTGACGGTCTCTCATTACCAAGGTATCTTTTGTAGCACATTGAGCTGTTCCAAAATCAATCGTGTAATCAAGATATAAACCATCACGGTCTTTATTGTTAAATGAATTCTTTTCTCCCTTTTCAACATATTTTCCACTTCCGTTAACAGTACATCCCGGAGTATCAGTAGAGATTGTACATTCATTATTATCATTAAAACTAAGAATCAAATTACATGATGTATTCTGTCCTGCAACATTTACACTTACACTACATGAAACTTTGTCCAAAGAAATGGTATTGAGTTCAAAGACTTCATCTTCTTCAACATATTGTTTATGTCTAACCACTGTGGATGTCTGACCGTTTTCTGTAATAACATCAGTTCCACGACGAAGATAAATTGCATCCCAAGGATTTATATACTTAACAGCATACAAAATATAGTCTTTAGGAAGCACATTCCAATCTTTAGCATTCAAACGATCAGGAGACTCAACTAAAGGAGTACCAGATAATATAGAATCTGCATTCTGGACATTCGACATTACCAATGGTATTACATAAGTAGTTTCGATTGAAAGAGGATCTGCAAAGAACTTATCAGTCAATTGAACATCCACTCCACCTGTTATTTTACCTTTTGGGATAACTATCTGGTTAGAAGATAATGTATAATAATCTTCGGGCATAGGTTTCACAGGGTTTCCATTTTCGAATTTCAAATTGTCGCACAAAGAATTTGTAACTGTAATATCAACAATTCTGTTTATATCATTATCGTATACACCACCCATTGTTGCTTGAATTTGACATTTGTGTTGGTTATCAAGTGTATTGTCAAATACCTCGTCATTACCAAGAACTAACGTTCTCACAGGAGTTTGATATGAAAAATATAAAGTCTGGATATCATAATCTGGGAATTCCCAGTCTTGATTCCTGCATGAAGACAGACTCAACATACCAAGCAATAAAACTAATAATGTATTCTTTTTCATTTCTACAAATCTTATAAAGTTATTATTTATTTCCAACCTTTATTCTGTATCAAAGCATCAAACTTCAATGTTTCTGTATAAGGTATTGGACCATAGTTCATATAATCCTCGTATTTTCTATTCTCGACATCAATTACAGTATATGTATTTCCACTAATGCGAATACCTTTTGCTGTTTCATTCATATCAAGCTTCCATCTACGCAAATCCCAGAATCTGAAACCTTCGAAACATAGTTCCAAACGACGTTCGTTGCGAATTAACTCACGCATTTTGTCTTTATCTCCTTTGATGCTTTCAAGATAGGCATCGCCATTATCCTGACCTACACCGGCTCTAACACGAATAGCTTTTATCACATCATATGCTGAGAAGGTAAAATCACCAGTTCCTGTTGGCCCCCAAGCCTCATTAGCAGCCTCTGCATAGTTAAGGAATATTTCTGTATAACGTATTCTTGGGCTATAGTGTGGCTGACCATTCTGCGAAGTTGACGTGATAGAGACATCTTCACGCAAATGTTTACGTAAATAGTAACCAGTACGTGTTGATACTCCATCTTCCTTATTCAAACCATCATTATTTGTATCATTGTCAGCGCTTGTATCAATAACTTTGTTATCTATACCTAATGTACTACCGTTAACTACAATATAAAGATTCAAACGAGGATCGCGATTAGCATAAGGGTTTTCTTCATCATAATCACTATTTTCATCGTTTATAGGATAACCATTAGCCATAGGGAAAGCATCAACCAAATTCTGTGTAGGATTAATCTGTCCACCACCAAACAAACTTGGAGGGAACTGAGCCTGCTCAAGACTGTAAGTATTTGTTTCCTTACCATTTCTCCATAACATTTCTTTAGTATTTTCCCCAGCACCAAGATTGGCTATTTCATCTTTATTCTTGTACCAGGTGTTACCAGTCCAATCGAAACCGCCATCTACACCACCAATCATTTTCAGTAATTCTCCATTGTAATTAGCTGCGTCTTCCCAAGTAACTGTTGTTCCCTCACGGAATGCATCACTTGCACCTAACAAGGCTGCTTTTGCTCTGAAAGCCATAGCTATACGTCCACTCATTCTAGTACGGAAATTCTTTCCGAAAACACGATTGTACTGGCTATATGAAACACCCTTTGAACGATATTTCTCAGGAACCTCTGCATCAGAAGACAAATCTTCAAAATCTAAAGGAAGACATTCATTCGCAGCTTCCACATCATCGTAAATATATTTAATACACTCGTCAAAAGTGTTTCTTGCTACATTGAAGTTAGAATTATTATCTTCGGCTGTTAAAATTACAGGGACTCCAAGAAGTTGACCATCCTCAGTCCAGCCACCATGAGCTTGCAACAAGTAAAATGTAAACATTGCTCTTAAACCATATGCTTCTCCTTTGAGACGATCACAGAACATTTCATTTACCAACTCATCATCGGCCCATGAAACATTATCAACCTGACTCAAAAACAAATTAATATACTGAATAGCAGCTTTACAAGACCCCCACTGGTCCATAGGATTGTTATTAGAAGTCCAAGAACCTGTAGCCATTTTCAGATATGAATTATCTGTTTGATTAGTTACAGCATCATCTGTTGCAACATCATTGAACGACTGAGAATTATATGGATTTCTTGTATATGCATTGGCCAAAATACCTTCTGCATATGCAGGGTCATTCTGACCAGATGTTATATCTTTATTATTTTCAATAGCCGGTTCGAACAAATCTGCACAACTTGTAAGAATTGATGAAGCTATTAATATAGACCAAAATTTATTCATAAAATATTTTTCTTTTAAAAATTCAACCATTAATTAGAAACCTATCTTGAAACCTATATTATAAAAACGATTCTGTGGTGCAGCACCTGTTGTAAGTTCCAAAGTTTTTCTTTCCTTTGACAATGTCAAGACATTTGAAGCATATGCATAGACAGACAAACTATTAATGAATGTTCCATTCAATACTGATTTTGGAAGATCATATGTCAACTGTACTTTAGATAAATTAAATCTATCATTTTTATACATCCAGAAGTCTGAGTTACGGAAATTATGGTTATTATTCAAAGTGGTCAATCGAGGATATGTTGCAGTTGCTGCAGTTTCAGGAGTCCAACGTCCACGAACCACCTCTGAATATTTCTTATCGCCATACACCCAATAATAATCACTTGACCTCATGGATGTAGCGCCAAAATAACCTGTACCTAAGGCAAATAATGTAAAGTTTTTCCATTTCAATGTCAAGTTGACTCCCATTGTCAAAGGAGCTCCTTGCCAACCATAGCGTCCTTCCAAATAGACCTCATCTTTTTCATCAATTATACCATCATTATTCTGGTCCACATACTTCAAGTCACCTGGTTTTACTTCACCGAATGAAGATTTAGGAGATGTTGCAATATCCTCTTCTGATTCATAGAACCCGATACATTCCATACCCCATACACCATCTGTTGGTTTACCTTCACGATAGCGATAGTCTTCTTCGTAAAGTTCGTTAACTTTTGTATTTACACTATTATAATATGTACCATTAACACCTAAAGAGAACTCAAAATCACTAACCTTTTTATTAAATTTCAATGCGAAATCAATACCTGTCCTTCTTGATGCATTATAGTTAATGTATGGCAATAACGTGCTAGAAGGCCAATATGATAAGAAATAATTCGGATATGAATTGGATGGCTGTACTGGAAGTCCGTTCAATGTATTGACAAAATAAGACAAATCAAACTCTATAGCCTTTTTGAACAAAGAACCTCTCAATCCGGCAGACACTTCTTTACGGGTAACAAAATCCAAATCATAATTACGCCCACGTCTTGATTCTGTTGCATGACTCTGATTTCCATCTGCCCATCCCCACCAAGCACCATTTGCCTGATCGTAAGTACTTTCATACATATAGTATTCGTCAAAATCCAAATCTGTATTCAACACTGAAGCAGAAGCTGTAAGCATAAGTTCATCTACTACTGAAGATTCATTTAAGAATCCTTCCTCGCTTAACCTCCATCCTAAAGTAGCTGATGGTGAAAAAGCATTACGGTTATTTTCTGGAAGTTTAGCAGAATGTATCAAAGCTCCACCAAGACTTACATAATATTTATTCTTATAATTATAATCTACTTGTAAGCCTAAGTTTACATTGCTTGTTTTATGATACACACCAGTTTCTCCCTGCTGATAACCAGCACCGACCAATACAGCTGATAAATTATGAACATCATCAAACACATTTACATAATTAAACTGACCGGAAAAAGCCATCGTTTGACGAGTCCAGCTACCATCTACATTCTGTACACCATTATTTTCATCATTACCCAGTTTCTCTAAAGCAACTATTACATCCTTACCATTCATATTTGTCCATGTAGGGACGTAAGTGGCATAAGTATTACTATAATACTTATTGTAAGAAGTAGAGTAGTCTACAGCATACTTAGCCTGGAAAGAGAGCCCCTTTGTTACTTTTGAAAGGTCTATGTCAACTCCCATATCAAACTGATACTGACGGCTAGTAAACGTATTGACTCCAGCAGCATATAGGTCAGCCAATGCATTTGTCTGATCCAGAGATGTACCTCCAAAAATATACTTGCCATCAATAAGATTATTACTGTTATTTACAAGTGTCCAGGCATTCTCACTACCACTGGCTATATAGTCAATAGGTATAAGTGGAGAAATTCTATTAGGACGAAGAGTAGCAGCAGCTCCCCAAAAATCTCCTCTGGCTCCTCTACCATCATAGAAAGTAGCGCTGGCATTTACATAACTCTTGACATATTCTCCCAACTTAACATCAATATTACCTCTCAAACTCAAACGAGAAGTCTTATCTTTTGCAGCCTCACCATAATTCAATAAAGAACCTATATTATAATAATTAATATTAGTATAGAAACGTGCTCTTTCTGAACCTCCAGATATCTCAGCTGTTACATCAGTTTCATTATAAGCTTTTTTGAGATAATCCGATGAGTATAAATTCAAACTAGGATAACGATAAGGGTTACTGCCTGAAGCATAATTATAGATTTCTTCTGCCGAATAAGCAGGATCCAATCCATCATTTATTCGTGCTTCATTATATAATGTCATATACTCTGCAGAGCCTAAATATTCCGGATAGCTAACCGGCACATGAAAACCAGTGTTGGCTCTTACATCTATATTTGTTCTTCCTACCTTACCACGTTTTGTTGTTATATATACAACACCCTTAGCAGCTCTACTACCATATAACACAACTGCAGAAGCACCTTTCAGGAATGTCACCTGTTCGATTTCCGAAGGCATTACATTGTTTGCATCACGAGGAACTCCATCAACCAAAACAAGGTATTCGTCCATACCCCAAAGACTGTTTCCGTTCCAGCCACCAACATATCCCTGCATATCACTAAGACTGTATGTGATATAATTCTTCTCCATCAGTTCTTCCATATTTACGAAAGAAACTCCTCCTAATAGATCCTTTTCGTTAACTTTCTTGAAAGCTACCTGAACAACCTCATCTTGTTCTGCCTGCAAAGAATCTGTCAAAAGTATTGGTAAACCATTCTGTACATCCTGCGCATTCAGATATATTGAAGATGCAAGAAACATACAAAAAATGGAATTTAATCTGATATATTTCATTTTACTTATTTTTTATATTAATTAATAAGACATTTAAACAATTACCATCCAGGATTTTGGGCAAACTCTATATAAATAGAAGAATCTGAAGTCTTTAAAGGAAGCCAATTGTGTTTTTCTGAGAAATTTCTTTCCAAAATAACTTCTTCACTCCATCCTGAAACACGATTCTGAGTAGGATCTTCCTCATTGAATTCACCAACTCTGACAAATTCTTGAGATGTCTTAATTGTGTAAGGATATTCTGCAAGCAACAGCCAACGGCGCAAATCATTAAAACGATGTCCTTCATAGGCCAACTCAACAGCACGTTCTCTTCTCAACTCACTCATAAAGCCATCAACACTTGATGAATATTTGGAATTCATTCCTGTGACACCTGCACGTTGCCTAATCTTGTCAAAGGCTTGTAATGCTGTCATATTAAAACCTGGAGCTGCACCATATGCAGAGCTATATGCATTTACTGCAGCCTCGGCATACATCAAGTAAATATCTGACAGACGCATCCAACTAACCTGTATTGTTAAAGCATCTCCATAATCTCTAAGACCTTCATCAAATCTATTGACTGAAATTGGAGTAAATTTACGAAGCAAATATCCTGTTCTACTATTTTGACGAATATCTCTATAGTTACCATTTGTATACAAATTGGCAAACTGGATATTTCCTTTTTTCTGATCAGAAGTAAACTGGCTAGTATTCTGAATAACTCTTACACCATCAAAAATAATATCCTTATAGAATCTTGGATCACGATCCTTCCATGGATATTCTTCATCAAAATTTGAATCTTCATCTGTAAGTGGAAGCCCGTTTGCCATACCATAATAGTTGACATAATTGGCTGTTGGAGAAAATACATTGTTCACTTCTCCTGCACTTACTGTTGGAACATACTGCGGACCAAGACTCCAACCAGAACCCATCCACCAGTCATACATAGGGGTTTGGAAAATAGCTTCAGTTGAACCTGGATTCAAAGCATTCTGCTTGTATGAATAAAATATATCAGTATACTTCTCGAAATCAACCAATGCATATTGCGTCTGACCATTTTCAACCAATTGTAATAACTCTGCAAAAGTTTCAGCAGCCTTCTTACAATAATCTACATTATAAGTCTTATTTCCTGTAGATTCATAATTCATCAATGGACTACCTGCCCACAAATAATTCTTACCCAAATAACCAAGAGCCATAATTTTGTTTATACGTTGCTGGTTATTTCCATATGTAAGTTTACCAACCTGAGTATCATCCCAATTAATAGGTAATAAATCTGCAGCGCGACGAAGATCTTCAGCTACACGATTGGCACATGCCTGATAGCTCAATCGTGGATATCTCAACGGTTCGGAAGTAGATGGCACTTCATCAATATATGGCAATCCTCCAAAATACTGCATCATAGTAAAATGAAACCATGCGCGGAAGAAATATAATTGACCTTGAATAAGATTCTTCTCCTCTTCTGTACATTCTGTCATTTTATCCAAATTTGCCAAACCTATATTTGTTTTTCTAATACCATACCATGCAAGTGGCCACATAGATTTCTGAAAACGGTCTGTTGAATTAGCTACAGTATTATTACGGTCCATCCATCCACATTGCCAACCATCAAATCCGGACTGCCATCCCCAAAAGTCTCCATTATCAACTTTGTATCCCATAAAATAGTCAAGACCGAATGGCAGGATTTCATCTTCACCCCAATTGAACGAATTTTGCCAGTATCCATGAGCAAAATCCGGAATACAGTAATAAAGTTCTTCTGTAAAACCCTGGAAGCTCAGAAAGTTTTTAAATGCATCATCTGCAGCTACTGTACTTTCCGGGGCCTTATCAAGATATGATTCACATGAGGTCAATCCAAAACCAAATGCGAACAAACTTGTATATAATAAAGTTTTAAGATGTTTCATAATATTTCTTCTTATTATAAAGTAAATTTCAATCCAAAATTAACACGCTTTATTGTTGGATATGCACCTTGTGAGGCCCATCCTGTTCCTGCAAAGTTTGATTCACGGTCATCAGGCATACGAGTCCACAACCATAAGTTATTACCGTTTACATAGAGTTTCAGATTAGAGATTCCTAAACTCTTTACCCATTTATTAGTAAATGTATATGCCAACTCAATATTTTTAAGTCTTATATATGAACCATCATAGAAATACCTTGTTCCATCAAAATATCCATTTGTTGTAGATCCCCAACGTGGCATAGGGACATCGGCATCCGGTTGATTCTTACCCCAACGTGTACCTTCGTCATATGCAATAAGTTGTTTCTGACCGAATGTTGAGAAAACAACCTGACGTGTTACATTATTTACACCATAGAACTGCATAAAGAAACTCCAACCCTTCCAATCAAAACCTAATGAAGCACTATAAGTGTTTTGAGGATTTCCTGAATATGCATATGGAATCTGGTCGTATGAGTTTATCACACCATCCGCATTATAATCAAGTATGTAATAAGTTCCAGGCAGTTTTTGTTTATCAAGAGACTCGAAAGGAGTACTACCGTACAAATCATCCATAGTTTGTGTATAACCTTTATCAACATATGTATTTGTCTGACCTATAGGTTTACCAGCCTTTTTCTGATAATCCGGAAGGAGTCCAGCATCATCTCTTTCAACTATAATATCCTTGGCATGTGTCATATTCATATTAGCCCATAGACGCAAGCCATTCTTAAGGACTTTATTAAGTCTTACCTCTACTTCATAACCAGAATTCTTTACGATACCAAGATTAGCCCACGGAGCAGAAATAATACCACCAAAATATGATGGCATGGCACGATCCGAACCGCTAACCAAAATATCAGTACGTCTGTCGCGGAAATACTCTACACTACCGGCAATCAAACCATCAAGGAATGAATAGTCAATACCTAAATTGAACTTTCTTACAACTTCCCAATGTATATTTTCATTACCTACTGTAGTTTCTCTATAGAATGTATATGGACTATCAACATTATACGAACCAGTCTTAATATTTCCTCCAATAGCCCATTGAGACATATATAACCAACGTCTTGTAGGATCCCATTCATAGCCAATCTCATCATTACCTATTTCACCATAAGAAGCACGCACTTTCAACATATCAAGAATCTTTCTTTCACGCAAGAAACTCATAAATGATTCTTCACTAATCATCCAACCCAAAGCTCCTGAATTAAAGAATGCAAAACGATTTTCTGCACTGAACTTATCAGAACCATTATATGCACCATTATATTCAAAGAAATATTTATCTGCATAATCATAAGTTACACGGAAGGCCCAATCCTCACGATAATGAGGGACAATACTACCTCTGGCACGTTCCTGACGGCTGAACAATCCCATGGCGCCGACTGTATGTTTGCCAAAAGTATTATTATAATCCAACTGACCTGAATAGTACAAATGACGTTCTGTAGCACCATTATCAACACTACCTCCTTCTGTAACCCAGTTAATTTGTTCATGGAAGTCAAAGTTGTGTACACCTGTTGTTTCTTTGTAACTAACTTCACCTGTATCTGGATTTATATACTTATACTGGGAAGCATCTGTAGAATTAACACCTCTGTTCTGTTCATAAAATACATTATCAAAAGATAATGAAGCCTTTGCCTTAAGTCCCTTTAACAAGAAATCAAGATTCTGTTCCAAAGTAAAGTCTGTTGTCAATCTTGTTGTTGTTCTGGTGTTCTGCGGAGCCAAAGCAAGTTGAGCAACTGAGTTGTTTGCATTATTCACAGGGTCATATCCCCAAGTTCCATCAGAGTACTGAGGTAAGAATACGTTAGGAGGTGTTGTATATGCACTACCCCAAATATTATACTCATAAGCAGTACGAGGTCCCTGTTTAACGCCATGAGAACCTGATAAGTTTGTTCTTAAGACTGTTGTCTTTGTCAAATTAAAATCAAGATTTGATCTCATGTTGACACGATTATAGCCATAAGTAGTCTGGTAACCACGACCATTATCATATTCTTTAAACAAGTCGCCTTCATATTGGTAGTCAACAGCTGCATAGTATTTCACAAACTTAGTACCACCACTTATATTTACATTTACATTTTCAGACAACGCAAAATCTTTGAACATCCATTCATTCCAATCAACGTTAGGATATCTTTCACTTTCTTCAAGATTAGCAGGATTACGATACTTATTTATTATTGCTTGAGGAACAATATCAGTCCAAGAACTTGGAACAAGCCCCAACTCATATTCTATTGCACTATTACGCAACTGGAAGGCATCATAGGAATCCAACTTGTTAGGTAACTGAGAAGGAACTTTGAATGTTACACTTGCACCACCACCTATGGTAGCTTTACCTTCTTGACCACGTTTAGTCGTAATAAGAATAACACCATTAGCACCTTTAACACCATATACAGCAGTAGCAGATGCATCTTTCAATACAGATATTGATTGAACCGAATTGATATCAATTCCACTCATAGGTCTTTCAATACCATCGACCAAAATCAAAGGAGCACTATTATTCCAAGAACTCATACCACGAATTATAATCTGTGGGTCTTCTTCTCCAGGCATACCTGTACTGGCAGTAGTAATAACACCTGGCAAATTACCGGTCAACGCAGATCCTAAATCAGAAACACCACCAGTACGTTCTAAGACTTCACCTTTTGTCTGGGTAATAGCACCTACAACAGAGGCCTTTTTCTGCTGACCATAACCTACAACCACTACTTCGTCAAGCATTTCGGAATCCTCGCGAAGTACAACCACTATTGTACTTCTACCGTTCACTTTTACATCTTGAGGAGTCATTCCTAAATATGAAACTGTCAATACTGCATTCTTGCTTGGAACTTCTAATGTGAAATTACCGTCAAAATCAGCTACAGTACCTACGGTGCTTTGGTTCTTCAAAACAATCGCAGCACCTATCAATGGTTCATCATTGGCATCAAGCACTTTTCCTTTTACGACAAAGCCCTGAGCCATCATTGAAACATTACCGAACAACAACAGGAAAAAGAACACCTTAATCTGTGTGAGAATGTGTTTCTTCTTATCAAAAGAAAATTTCTCGATAAACTCTTGTCTTATGTTTTTCATTACATTAATAATTAAAAATAAAAAATTAAATAGCTGTTTCGTAATTCGTCAATTACCACTAGCCACTTTCTTTAATTACATTCATACGCATTTTCATTTAAGATTACACATTTACATTTCATTTAACACATAGCAAAATTACTTTATAATTATATAGGTGTACATAAAACACATTACCAAAACCATATAGCTGATATTACACAACTATCACGTATGTTACATATATTTTGCCAAATGTTACATTACGGTATTTGCGATGTATACTCAACCTGTTTTTACCAATAATATATACTATATGCACACGTTATCATTGCGGATCTGTTGATGCACGGGAAAGATATTTTTTAACATTCGTCTATAGTAAAATCTTTACACAAAAGAAGAGTACATTAATACAAACTAACCTTTCAAAGATTGACCATCACAATTATTTTACTACATTTGCCAATAAAATTTTATCAGAGTTTATAAAAATGGCACAAAACTCACGTCAAATACAATCGCAATCTCAGCAACAGGTGCAGACTCTATCGCCTCAACAAGTGTTGCTGGTTAAACTTTTGGAGTTACCAACTGTGGAGTTGGAAGAAAGGGTACATGCAGAGATCCTTGACAACCCGGCATTGGAAGAAGGTAGAGATCCTTCGGAAATAGCAGAAGACCAAGCTAACGAATACCCGACTGACCCTGATGCAGATCCTGATACCAATTATAACGAAGATGTTTCATTAGGCGATTACCGTACAGAAGACGATATTCCAGATTACAAGTTGCAAGAAAACAACCGTTCAAAAGGAGAAACTCCGGAAGAGATTCCTCTATCGGATAATGTTTCATTCTACGAGACACTGAAAGAACAGCTGGACATGCAAGAACTTACAGACGAACAAAAGATGCTTGGAGAATACATCATCGGTTCGCTGGATGACGATGGGTTATTAAGAAAAACAACAGAGTCTATAATGGACGAGCTTGCCATTTATCAAGGTGTTTATACCACTGAAGAGGAACTGGAACATATCATATCAATAATACAGGACTTCGACCCGGCAGGAATAGGTGCAAGAAATCTTCAAGAATGCCTGCTGCTTCAGATAAAAAGAAAGGAAGACTAGCCACTTAAAAAAATTGAATCATAAACCAATATTGTGACGAGTTCACAAAAAAAAATAAAGAGAAGATTATACAGAAACTTAATATTACTGAAGATGAATACAACGCAGCTGTAGCAGAGCTTGTCAAATTGAATCCACGTCCCGGAAGTTCTATGGGAGAAGCTATGGGAAAAAATCTTCACCATATAATACCGGACTTTATAGTTGAAACAGAAGATGACGGAAACATAATATTAAGCCTTAACAATAGAAATGTTCCGGAACTGAGATTAAGCCGCACTTTCACAGACATGCTTGAAGAGCAGACCAAGAACAAAGCCAATCAGTCTAAAGAAGCTAAAGATGCCTTCATGTTCCTGAAACAAAAGGTGGATGCTGCGCAAGGATTCATCAATGCTGTAAAACAAAGACAAAATACTCTACTCAGCACTATGCAAGCTATAATAGACCTTCAACGTCCTTTCTTTACAGATGGAGACGAGACTTTACTCAAGCCCATGATTCTGAAAGATGTGGCAGAAAAAGCCAAGCTTGACATTTCAACGGTGTCCAGAGTAAGTAACAGTAAATATGTGCAAACCAATTTTGGAATTTTTCCACTGAAATATTTCTTTAGCGACGGATATACGACCGAAAGTGGAGAAGAACTTTCTGTTAGGGAAATAAAAAGAATACTTAAAGAGCTAGTCGACAACGAAGATAAGGAAAAGCCTCTTACTGATGACGAACTGGCAGATTCTCTAAAAGAAAAAGGATATCCAATAGCAAGAAGAACGGTTGCCAAATATCGTACACAATTAAATATCCCTGTAGCTAGATTAAGAAGGTAATTTATGGAAGAAAATAATATTCCTAACGAACTGACATATCACGATCCTGTACCTCTAACTGAAGAAGAGAAAAAAGATCCGCTGTATATTGCATCGTATATAGTATCAGCTATATTTACTCCTTTTATGGTTCCGTTTGTTGCGTTTCTCTTGATATTTATATTCACATATCTAAATATCATGCCATTGTCTTACAAACTGTCCATACTAGGGCTTATCTACTGTTTCACTATTCTTTTCCCTATGTTGGGCATTTATATATTCCAGAAAATAAATGGATGGGGAATAAAAGAGCTGGGACACAGGGAAAACAGATTTATTCCATACGGACTAACCATACTAAGTTATATAGGAGGGCTTATAACCATGTATCGCATACACACTCCAAGATACATGAGCGGGATAGTCTTGGCTGTACTGATATGTATGGTACTGTGTACAATTGTAAATTTCAAACTTAAGGTCAGTACTCATGCTGCAAGCAGCGGAATGATGGTAGGTGGGTTACTTTCATACAGTTTCCTGTTTCAGTTCAATCCAGTATGGTGGCTGGCAGGATTTATTTTATTGGCAGGAATGCTATGCACAGCCCGTATTATTGTACGACAACATACATTAACGGAGGTTTTAGGAGGATTTGTACTCGGATTATTTTGCGGTGTCACAGGAATTTTGTTTATTTGAAAAGATATAATAACCTTGTAAATTTAAAGACCATGAATTTTCCAACTAATTTAAAGTACACAAACGAACACGAATGGATTCGTTTTGAGGGAGAAGAAGCTTATGTAGGTATAACAGACTATGCACAGACACAGCTCGGAGACATTGTTTTCGTAGATGTTCCTACAGAAGGAGAAACACTGGAAAAAGGAGAAACATTTGGAAGTATAGAAGTAGTAAAGACTGTTTCTGACTTGTTCTTGCCAGTAGGAGGAGAAATACTTGAAGTTAATCCGGCACTTGAAGAAAATCCAGAACTGGTAAATAAGGATCCATATGGTGAAGGATGGATTATAAAAATAAAGCCATCTGATGCCAGCGAAGCAGATGATTTGCTAGATGCTGAAGCATATAAACAATTGATTAACGAATAACAATTGATTAACGAATAACAACTGAAAACAATAAAGAATATATTTAAACTGTATAAAACTCAAAAACAAACAAATATAAACTATAAGAAGAAAAAAGAATGAAACCAATAGTAAGTATCATCATGGGTAGTACTTCTGACCTTCCAGTTATGGAGAAAGCTGCCAAACTGCTTGACGAAATGCAGGTTCCTTTCGAAATTAATGCACTTTCAGCACACCGTACACCAGCCGAAGTTGAAGCATTTGCAAAAGGTGCTGCCGACAGAGGCCTGAAAGTTATAATCGCTGCTGCCGGTATGGCTGCCGCACTTCCTGGGGTTATTGCTGCCAATACTACACTCCCTGTAATCGGAGTACCTATCAAGGGGTCTGTCCTTGACGGTGTAGATGCCCTTTACTCTATCATACAGATGCCTCCAGGCATACCTGTAGCAACAGTTGCCATCAATGGAGCAATGAACGCTGCAATCCTGGCAGTACAGATGATAGCACTGTCAGACGAAGAATTGGCCAAGAAGTTTGCAGCTTACAAGGAAAGCCTAAAAAACAAGATTGTAAAGGCCAATGAGGAACTGAAGGAAGTTAAATACGCATACAAAACTAATTAAATGGATTACTTCAACTATTCACGCCGAAAGGCTAACGAAGTATATGTTGGCGCCACTCCTATGGGTGGCGCTAATCCTATACGCATACAAAGCATGACCAACACCGTAACGATGGATACCGAAGCTTGCGTTGAGCAGGCAAAACGTATAATCGATGCTGGCGGAGAGTATGTACGTCTCACCACTCAAGGTGTGCGCGAGGCTGAAAATATGAAGAATATCAACATAGGACTGCGCTCGCAAGGTTACAACACTCCCCTTGTAGCCGATGTTCACTTCAACCCTAACGTAGCCGACGTAGCTGCATTATATGCTGAAAAGGTAAGAATAAATCCAGGCAACTATGTTGACCCGGCGCGTACATTCAAGAATCTGGAATATACTGACGAAGAATATGCACAGGAGATACAGAAGATACGAGAACGTTTCGTAAAATTCCTGAACATCTGCAAGGAGAATCACACAGCAATCCGTATTGGTGTGAACCACGGTTCACTGTCAGACCGTATCATGTCACGCTACGGCGATACTCCGGAAGGCATGGTGGAATCGTGCATGGAGTTTTTACGAATCTGTGTAGAAGAAAATTTCAGCAATGTAGTTATCTCTATCAAAGCTTCCAACACTGTTGTTATGGTAAAAACAGTCAGACTGCTTGCCGAACAGATGGAAAAGGAAGGTATGGCATTCCCTCTACATCTTGGTGTAACCGAAGCAGGCGACGGAGAAGACGGACGTATTAAGTCTGCTCTAGGAATAGGCGCACTACTTGCTGATGGTTTTGGCGATACTATACGTGTATCACTAAGCGAGGCTCCTGAAGCAGAAATTCCTGTAGCACGTAAACTAGTAGATTATATCATCAAACGTGAGAACCACCCTTACATACCGGGAGCTGAGGCTGACGATTTCTGCTATACTAATCCTTCAAGACGCAAAACCAATGCAATAGGAAATATCGGAGGTGATAACCTTCCGGTAGTGGTATCTGTCCGTCTGAACGGAAACATGGATATGAACGAACAGTTCAAACCTGATTACGTTTATTGTGGACAGAATCTGCCTGAGAACAGAAGAAAAGACCTCGGTTATATAGTAGATGCCAATGTATGGAACGGTGAGGAAGGTACTTATCCAGCATTCAACACACAACAAATTATCGGTTTGCACCAAATCCAATCGGATGTCAAATTCCTGTTTACTACATATATGGGACTGAACGAAGAGGTAACAGCATGCCTGCGTCTGCATCCTGAGGTTGTAATTATAGCACAGAGCAATCATCCAAATCGTCTTGGAGAATACCGTGGTCTTGTTCATCAGTTAACAAGACAAGGGCTAGGCAATCCGGTAATATTCTTCCAGATGTATGAGGAAAATTCTGTAGAAGACTTGCAGATAAAATCAGCAGCAGACATGGGGGCACTGATTTTCGACGGACTGGCAGACGGTATTTTGTTATACAATAACTCTTCGGCCATTGCAGATACAAAACTTGATGAAACAGCTTTCGGTATATTGCAAGCTGGCAGAGTACGTACTTCAAAAACAGAATATATTTCCTGTCCGGGATGCGGAAGAACCCTCTACGATCTCGAATCCACAATTGCTCGTATCAAGGCTGCAACATCACATCTGAAAGGCCTTAAAATAGGCATAATGGGATGTATAGTCAATGGTCCTGGCGAAATGGCAGATGCCGACTATGGTTATGTAGGTGCCGGACGTGGTAAAATCAGTCTGTACAAACGTAAGGAGTGTATCGAAAAGAACATCCCTGAAGAACAAGCTGTTGAAAAACTAATAGAACTGATAAAGGCTAACGGAGATTATCACGAAAGATAATAACCAATATCATTCTTGTATTTCCATATCCGCGTTACAGTTTCTAGATTTATAGAAGTTGTAATGCGGATATGGAAATACTGTTTTTAATCCACCCCCTCCGATATTTTTGTATTAAAATCACATCAAAATCATATTTTTCTTAATTTTTTCCATAAATAATTTGGATATTAAAAAATAAAACCATACCTTTGCATCGCATTTGAAAAACAACGGTGCCATAGCTCAGTTGGTAGAGCAAAGGACTGAAAATCCTTGTGTCCCCGGTTCGATTCCTGGTGGCACCACTTTTACAAAACGAAAAATCATGAAAACCGCTGAAATACAGTTATTTCAGCGGTTTTTTCTTTATGTACTGCCCGCAAAAATATGCAATCTGGTGCAATAAAAAATGGCTGATTCGGTGGCTTTTTTTGAGTCCTATGAAAAAACCACCGACATGTACCATACTTCACTTATTCTCAACGATTTGCGTGAATCATTTTCAGGGATGAAATTCTACATTTGCATACCCTACTGAATGACGGATGAAATACAACGTCTGCTAAAGGCTTTCTTATCCGATGATAATGATTGTACCTACAGGCGGATAATAGTAAGAGAAACAAAAATCGGTGGTTTTTTAGAGCCGGCAATAATAAAAGCCACCGAATTTAACATTTCTCTCCAGCCATCCGCTCCATTCAGGATTGACGAAATAACCGAATGTGCAACTTCAAAAAGAAAATGATCATGAAACAAGGAACAATGAACATTCTATTTTTCGTTCTGAAAACAAAACTGCTGAAAAATGGCGAGGCTCCAATCCTAATGAGGATTACCATCAACGGGCAATATGAAGAAATAAGAATACAGAGAAGTGTTCCATTAAAGAACTGGAATCCGGCCAAGGGATGCAGTAAAGGAAAAGACAGGGCTTCCATCGAATTGAACAACTATATTTCCGCCCTCACTACACGCGCATACGAAAAGCACAAGGAACTGACCTTTGAATCGGCACTGATAACTCCAAAGGCGATATTAAAGCGTGTGTTCGGAAAGGATGAGACTGTCCATACGTTGCTTGGAACAGTCAAAGAAGAAATTTCCTCAATGGAAAAGGTTGTTGACATAGACTATTCTCCCGTCACCATCAACCGTTATAAGAATGTGCTCAGAAAACTTGAAACATTTGTACCGCGTTTTTATGAGAAGGAGGATATTACATTCCATGAACTTTCCCCTGATTTCATCAAGGCTTTTGATGTTTTCCTGAAGACAGAAGCCGGACTGTGCCGCAACACAATAGTCCGCTACATGAAATGCCTGAAGAAAATCACCAATATGGCAATAGCCAAAGAATGGATGCGGAAAGACCCGTTTTACGGATATAAGATGGAACAGGACGAGACAGATCCGGTATTCCTGACAAACAACGAGCTTCAGGCTATAATGAACAAGGAATTTAATATTCCGAGGCTGGAGCTTGTCAAGGACATCTTTTTGTTTGCGTGCTTCACCGGTCTGGCGTTCGCTGATGTATCCACATTGAGACCGGAGCATCTGGAGCAGGACAATAACAGTGACTGGTGGATAAGAAAAGGACGTGTAAAGCTGGAGAGAAGAAGAAAGTCAAGTTCCATAGCAAATGTTCCGCTTCTTCCTGTTCCATTGGCAATACTGAAGAAATACGAATCACATCCGATATGTCTTAAACAAGGGACATGCCTTCCTGTTGTCTGCAATCAGAAGACAAACAGCTACCTGAAGGAGATTGCGGACTTCTGCGGCATCAAAAAGAATCTGACCAC
>artificially_reared_1__coassemble_243_pt1 | contig 36493 bp, 22 predicted proteins | sample artificially_reared_1__metabat2_low_PE_002 | metagenome-assembled genome bin artificially_reared_1 | reverse complement strand
CTATTAAGAGTTTTGTCTTTACAATTGCCAATAATCTTATTACTGATTACTTGCGTCGTTTTTATAAGAAACAGGAAATAACTTCTTATATGATGGAGTCTATTAAGCCTGAAGTACGTTCTTTCGAAAGTGATATTATAGCTCGTGATTTAGAGAAACATGAGAAGGCTGTAATGCATATGCTTCCATCCCAAAGAAAGAAAATATATTATATGAACAGGTTTATGGATATGTCGTCAGATGATATATCCGATAAGCTTTGTTTGTCTAAACGGACAGTCGAGAATCATCTTTTTCTCGGTAGAAAGGAAATTAGAAAATATATCAAAGAATGTATATAATTTAATGTCAAATTAAAATTTAATTACATGAAGAATTATCGTTTAAATTCAATGTCTAGGAGAATTTTATTTTCCTCGATGTTCTTAACATCGTTTTGTGTTGGAATTCCATTGCCAACATTTGCTGAAGTTAATGGTGGCATGGAGATTTATCAGAATGCTACTGTTGGCGGAATTGTCGTTGATGCAAATGGAGAGCCTGTAATTGGAGCCAATGTAATGGTGAAGGGGACTAATAATGGTACAATTACTGATATTGACGGAAAGTTTACGTTAAGTAATGCAAAAGGTGTATTGGTCGTATCTTTTATAGGTTATAAAACACAAGAGATTCAGATTAACGGTAATGAGAAGAATCTTAATATTGTTTTAAGAGAGGATTCTGAATTATTGGACGAGGTCGTTGTAGTTGGTTATGGTACGATGAAGAAAGAATCTCTTACAGGTGCCGTTACTGTTGTCGATTCAAAGGCTTTTAAAGAAAAAGGAGGATTGTCAAGCCCGCTGGAAGCATTGCAGGGACAGGTTGCGGGTGTTATGATTACACGTTCTTCTTCGGCTCCTGGTGATGAAAGCTGGGGATTGAATCTGCGTGGTGCTGTATCAGCAAACTCTACAGAACCTTTGATTATTATTGATGGTGTGGCATATAACAGTGTAAATGAATTGCGTCTGATTAACCCGAACGATATTGAGACTATCAACTTCTTGAAGGACGGTTCTGCTGCAATTTATGGTTCACGAGCTGCCGGTGGTGTAGTGTTGATTACTACAAAAAAAGGTGCAGAAGGAAAAGTGAAAGTGGAATATAGCGGAACTGCTACACTCAAGACTGTGGGACTTATGCCAAGTGCAATGAATATTGACCAATGGGCTGACGGAGTTATGACAGCATTGGAAAATGATAACAATACAAGCAACTCATGGTACACATTTGCGCAATTGGCTAAACAGTACAAAGGTACATACATTGACCTTAGCAACAGTAATAGTCCGTTTGGTTCAGCAGGATTTACTGATGTTAGCGATTTTGTATTCAGTGATGATACCAACTGGCTTGATTCTTTGTTTGGAGAAACAATGTCAACAGAACAGAATTTGAGTATTTCTGGAGGTTCGGAAAGATCTTCATACCGTATTTCTTTGAATTATCTGTATGATGGTTCTACACTGCAGTTCGGTAATAATAACAATCAGCGTTATACATTCCGTATGAACAATACATTCAAGTTGACTGATAAGATTAAACTTGAATCTTCTATCTCATACAGCCGACAGGAACAGGTTGTACCTACAATGATTAGCTCTGTTCTTACCACTCAGATGCCTATGCCTGGTTTGCCATTTACTTCTGTTGACGGTAAACCGTATGCTTGGGGTACATGGGGCTCACCTGTGGCTAAAGTAACAGAAGGTGGAGACAATAAACTGTCTGTTTCTAACTTCAGCTTAAGTGAAACATTGAACTATCAGATAACAGACTGGCTCTCTGCCAATGCAAATGTTGGTTATACTACTGGAGTTGCAAATCGTAATACAGTACAGAACAGTATTACTTATTATAATTATGCAGGCGATAAACAGGTGCTGACAGATCCTGTTCAGGCAAATTCTACATATACACAGACAAACTCAAAAACAGATTTTTATTCTGTTACCGGTTATCTGAATGCGATGAAAACATTTAAAGATAAACATAATTTGAGTTTGACATTAGGTGCTCAGTATGAATTCAAGGAATATACTTATTTTGGTGTTAAGGTTAAAGACATTCAGTCAGGACTGGAAATTGTAAACGGATCTGGTGAAATTACATTGTCTGGTAGTGAGGATAAATACCAGAATGCCATAATGTCTTATTTCGGTCGTTTTAACTACGATTATGATAATAAGTATTTATTGGAGTTGAATGCCAGATACGATGGATCTTCACGTTTCTTGCCTGAAAACAGATGGGATTTGTTCTATGGTGTATCTTTGGGATGGAGACTTAAAGAAGAAAACTTCTTGAAAGATGTTGATTTTCTTAGCGACCTTAAACTGAGACTTTCATATGCAGAAATGGGTAACCAGAGTGGTATCTCTAACTATGATGGTGTACAGATTTATAATCTTGAAACAGGTACAGGTGCATATGTAGGAACTGATAAATTGTCTTATATCAAGACATCAGGAGTTTTGGCATCTACATCACGTAGCTGGGAAAGAATCAAGAATTATAACTTGGCTGTTGATTTCGGTTTCCTGAATGGAAGACTTACCGGTACCGTTGAGGCCTTCATGAAGAAAAATGATAACATGCTTGTAAGTATTACCTTCCCTGGAACTTTGGGCGATGATGCTCCTAAGGCTAATGCCGGAAAGTTCAAGACATGGGGATACGAAGGTAGCTTGAACTACAGAGGAAAGATTGGTCAGGTAGATTATCATTTGGGTGGTGTATTTACATTTGCACGTAACGAACTGGTTGATTATGGTGGAACATCTGTTATGTCATCCGGATATACATCAACTCAGCAGGGTTATCCGTTGAATTCAATCTTTGGATTGCGTTACGGAGGCAAGATTCAGAATGAAGAGCAGCTGAATGCATATATGACAAAATATTATGAGAATAACGGTATCGGAATGCCTTCAAATCTGCGTGTAGGTGATAATATGTTCTGTGATGAGAATGGAGACGGTGTACTAGACCATAATGACTATATCTACTTGGGTAGTGATTCACCTGAAATTTCTTATTCATTCAATGCAGGAGCCTCTTATAAAGGTTTTGATTTTAACGTAATTTTCCAGGGTGCAGCCAATAGATTTGTATATAGAGGAATTGACAACTGGACAGTACCGTTCAGAGCAAACTATACTAACACTATAACATCCTCAATAGGTAATACTTGGAGTGAAGATAATCCGGATGCTTATTATGCTCCTTATACAAACGACAGTAATATAAATAACTATAACTATCAGGCTTCATCTCTTACATCACAGGATGGAAGATACCTGAGATTGAAAAATGTAACAATCGGTTATACATTTGACAGTAAATTGTTGAAACGTCAGAATGTTGTAGAGAATGTTCGTTTGTATATAACAGGTGCTGACTTATGGGAAACTACCAAGATTAAGGATGGTTGGGACCCTGAAGCAAAAAGAGATGCTTCCGGTACACAGAGATATCCGTTTACCCGTAACTTTACATTTGGTGTTAATCTAACTTTCTAAAATTATAGTTTATGAATACTAAGAAATACTTTAAAATAGCATGCCTCTCCTTGATGACTTTAGCATCAACTTCATGTCTGGATTTGAATCCATTGGCTGATATGGGAGATAATTTGGTATGGAATAAAGCTGAAAATTTCCAGTTGTTTGCCAATCAGTTCTATTCTTATACAAGGGATTTCCAGATGGGGGATAATAACTATGGTGCAGGTGTAAGTGATGGTCCTCACAGTGATTATCGTTCGGACCTGATAGCTACATCGTCATTAAACCTGTATAGCCAGGGTACAAACTCAATTCCTTCGGAAGATAAGAACTATACAACATTATATAAACGTATATACTATACAAATCTGTTATTAAAGAATGCCAACTCATTTGATAACCAGGAAGCGATAAAAGTACCTGTGGCTGAGGCGAAATTCTTCCGTGCTTACTTGCATTTCGAATTGGTGCAGATATGGGGGGATGTTATTTTGTTGACAGAGCCTCTGGATTTAGATTCTGAAAAGTTATATGGTAAGCGTGACGATAGAGGGGTAGTAATAGATCAAATTATAACAGACTTGAAAGAAGCCGCTGATGGATTGCCTGAAACTGCATCTGAGGAAGGTCGTCTGACAAAGTATGCGGCTTTGGCTATGTTATCGAGAGTTGCTTTATATGAAGGTACTTGGCAGAAATTCCACACAAACGGTAAAGATGCCAATTCTAACACAGAAAGAAGTACAGCATTGCTTACTATAGCAAGAGACGCTGCCAAGGATGTTATAGAGTCTGATAAGTATGAAATATTCTATAACCAGGTGTTGGGTACTCAGAGTTACAGATATATGTTTATCCTTGAAGATGCCGCACAGTGTAATCCTGCAAATCTTTCCAAGAAAGATAACAAGGAGTATATTCTGGCTCACAGACACAGAGATGGTGATGCATTGGGAACTAATATAACTCACGGAATGTTGGCTAACGTTTGCTATATAACCAAGAAGATGGCTGATATGTATTTGTGTTCCGACGGTCTTCCAATTGATAAATCAGCTAAATTTAAAGGTTATGCAAATCCTACAGATGAGTTTGTAGATAGGGATAACCGTATGGACAATACAATGTTGAAACATGGTGAAGCATATTGGGTAAATGACGGACCATGGAGAGTATATTGGAATGATGATGATTTGAATGATTGCAAGTATGCCGATGTAAGATCAAACAGTGGTTATCAGAATCAGAAATGGTGTGTTGAAAGACATGTCGCTGATACTCAGGAATCAATGGACTATCCTGTAATAAGATATGCAGAAGTATTGTTGAACTATGCTGAGGCTGTATATGAACTTGATGGAACTATTTCAGATGACGATTTGAACAATTCTTTAAACTTGGTAAGACTGAGGGTTAATCCTGATATGCCAAAGTTAAGCAATGAGTTCGTTACTAATAACAGCTTGTCTATGCGAGATGAAATCAGACGTGAAAGAACAGTTGAATTGTTCCTTGAAGGATTTAGAATTGATGACTTGAAGAGATGGGCTACAGCTCCGGTTGAAATGCCGCAGAATCAGCTTGGTGTTAAGGTTACAGGAACATGGTTTGAGACAAACTGGGCAGCACAGACACGTCAGCTTGATAATGAAGGATGTATTATTTTATATAATAACAGAACTTGGAATGACAAATTATATCTTTATCCATTGCCTTCTGACCAGATACAGCTGAATCCAGAATTAGGACAGAATCCAGGATGGGAGAAATAAATAATTTAAAATTTTGATTATGAAAAGTATGTATAAATTTAATATAGGATTTATGGCAATTGCTGGTTTATGTACAGCATTTGTATCATGTAAGAATGAGGAATTTGCAGACGTTTCGGAGGCACAGTTTCCTGAAAGGGTAGAATTTGTATATCCTGATGAGATAAAAAGTTTGATTTATACTGATGAATTGGGAAACTCTAATTTACCTATGTTGGCTGGTGAAACAGTAAAGTTGGGTTATGAAATTTATCCGGAAAATGTTACTTTCAAGGATGTGACATGGACATCAAGCAATGAAAGCGTTGCAACTGTTTCCAATGAAGGAGAAGTTAAGGCTATTGAAGGTGATGGAACAACATTCTCTGTGATTCAGCTTGCTCCTGTTGCTGCATATTCCGGAATCGGTATATACAAGACACTGAAAGTTGTAGTATCAAATACTATGGTACAGGCAGAGAGTGTAAATATATCTTCTGAATCTCTAGAAGTGTATGCCGGTGAAACATTACAGCTTACAGCATCTATATTACCTGAAACATCGACATATAAGACTGTTAAATGGACAAGTTCAGATGAAAGTATTGCAACTGTAGATGCAAATGGTTTGGTAACAGGTATTGTAAACGATAAAGTAAATGCAGATGTAACTATTACAGCCACAACTCTTGATGGAAGCAATGTGACCGGTTCTATTGAATTGACAGTTAAGCAAATAGTACAACCTCAGGAAATTACTATAGACCAGACTTATTCTGTTGAAAACAACTACTTGTTTGCAATAGCGGATAAGAAAGTGGAATTAGACTTTACTACAGTTCCTGCAGAATGTACATTGTCATTGATAGAATGGAAGTCATCTGATGAAACTATTGCTACTGTGGAAAATGGTGTAGTAACATTTAATCAGAGTGGTATTTTCGGGGATGTTACAATTACTGCAACTTGTCCTGAAACAGGTAATTCTTCTGAAATTAAATTGCATCTGGAAGAGGGCTTGATAAGAGAATTGTTCAAAGACGAGAATAACATTACATGGTCAGATGCAAAACAGTCAGGAAATGGAACTTCAACATCTACAGAATGGCATGATGGTTATGTGACAGTGACAACTTATAATCAAAATGCTACAAACCAGAGAGCTGACTTCAAGTGTTGGGAGTCAAAAACATGGATACATGCAGGTAAATATCCGTTGTTGGCCATCAGATGGGAAGATGTATTATATAAATATGCTGATGAAGGTATTACTAAACGTCAGATAAATCTTGATACATCAGGAACTTGCAATGGTGCAAAATATTCAGGAAACGTTGGTGGAAGCAATAATAAGTGGCTTCATGCATATGAATGTAGTGATGGAACATATGTTTATGTTTATGATTTTTCTTCACAGACATTCGCTACAGGTGGATTGTTACCGAATAATTCAATAGCAGAGTTTACAACATTCCAGTTTAAATATGCTGATATATCACCTATATCTCATCAGTTGACTTATAATGTTTATTGGATACAGACATTTAAGACATTAGAAGATATTGAAAACTATATAACTTCTGAAGGACTTGAATTTGAAAAGAAACAATAATAGAAATAAAAGATAGTACAATACAATTCGTATTGTGCTATCTTAAAAAAGTGATTTATTATGAAAAAAATATTTATAACTTGTTCGGTTGCTTTTATATCACTCTTGAATGTGGCATGCCAGAAAAATGAATTTGGAACAGTTGACTTAACTATTCCTGAAGATGTTTATACACCTGTTGCCGCACAGTATACATTCAATCATCCATGCGGAATGTTTAATCAGGCAGATTTTGACAGAGTAAAATCTATGTTGGATGACGGAACTGCTCCTCAGCCTGTAAAGGAAGAGTTCCAACTGTTGAAAAATAGCCGATACACTATGGTGCCATATACACCATCACCTACAGAATATATAGTTAGAGGAGATGCAACAGGGGTGACTTCTGATGGAAAAGAAAACTATTCAAAAGCAATGAATGATGCTGCTGCTGCATATCAGATGGCTTTGTTGTGGAAACTTACTGATGATACGGAATATGCTGACAATGCAGTAAATATAATGAATAAATGGGCAGATGAGTGTAAGGGTATAAAGTCAAATGATGCCAATCAGATGCTGGCAGCAGGTGCACAGGGATATACTTTTGCAAATGCTGCTGAGATTATGAGAACATATGATGGATGGTCTGATACCGATTTTGAAGATTTCAAAAAATGGATGGTTGATGTGTTTGCATCAAAGAACATTGATTTTATGACTAATCATCAAGGACAATGTGATGACCACTATTGGTCTAACTGGGATTTGGTAAATATGTGCTCATATTTCTCCATTGGAGTTTTGACAGAAAACCATGAGATGATAAATTATGTGGTAAACTATTTCTATAGTGGAGCTGGTAATGGTTGTATTAAGAAATTGGTTCAGGGAGTATTTGATGATCCTTTAGGTACAGGTGAACAGATTGCCCAAAATCAGGAAAGCGGACGTGACCAGGGACATGCTTCTATGTCAGTGGCAGTAGCAGCAAATCTATGCCAAATGGCATATACATTATATCAGTCTAATACTAATGTTCCGGAACTTGATTTCTTTGCAGCAAATGATAATTTGATGATGAAAATGGGTGAATATACTGCTCTGTTCAATTTGAAAAATGGAACTGATAACAATAATGCTTCAGGACAATGGCTGGTAACACAATCAGAGATGCCTTTTAATGAATATAAATATTGTATAGACTGTTCATGTACAAGCAATAATCATGGAGCAACTCAGTCGGTAGTTGCAGATGATGAAGGTCGTGGAAAATTCAGACCAGGTTGGGAGATATATTATATGCACTACTCGAAGATAAAGAACATTAGTTCCGGATATACATATGCTAAAAAGTTTGCTGATAAAATCAGACCAGAAGGTGGAGTAGATGGAAATTCCAGATATGGAACAAATAGTGGTGCTTTCGACCAGTTGGGATGGTGTACTCTTATGATGTATCGTGAGTAATAATTTATTTTAAATAAAGTATGAGCAGTAAGATTCTTATCTATAGCTCATACTTTTTTTGTTGTTAAGATTATGAAATATAATATTCTTTTGTTACTGATTATTTTCAGTCTGAATATTAATGCCCAGAGAGAAGTAATACAATGGTCTGGATTGCAGAAATATTCAGTAGCTAATGATTCTATAGGAAAAGCTGATGTCGTTTTTATGGGAAATTCTATAACTGAGAATTGGGTAAAATTTCATCCTGAGTTTTTTGAAGAGAATCATTATACGGGAAGAGGTATTAGTGGTCATACATCATATCAGTTTTTGTTGAGATTTAGAGAAGATGTTATTAAATTAAGTCCAAAAATTGTTATAATAAATGCAGGAACCAACGATATCGCGGAAAATTGTGGTCAATACGTTGAAGAATATACTTTTGGTAATATTATATCAATGGTTGAATAGGCGCAGTCGAACGGTATAAAAGTCATTATGAGTTCTGTTCTTCCTGCATCCGCTTTTAAATGGAGACCTTCTGTTAAAGACGCAGTTATTAAAATAAAAGCCTTGAATAAAAGGTTGAAAGAATATGCGGAAAAGAATGATATCCCATTTATTGATTATTATGAAAAGATGGTTAATGCTGTAGACGGTTCAATGATTGCTGATTATACAAGAGATGGTGTCCATCCAAACTTAAAGGGATATTCTGTTATGGAAGAATTGGCAAAACCTCTTATAGAAAGGAGTATGGATAAATAATTGTTTATAAAGAACTAATATCATGAAAAATAGGCATCTCATATTCATATTAAATGTATTTATTTCTGTAAATCTGTTTTCGCAAGAACATCCATGCCTTTTTGTGAATAAGGATGAGCACTTGTTGATATGTTCCAAAATAGAAAAAGAAGCATGGGCTAATGAAGCATTTCATAATATTGTATACCGTGTAAAAAAATACGTTGATATACACGAGAAGGATAAAAACTGGATTATATCAAGAATGGCTATGTATTGGAAAAAGGGGGAAAGGTATACACAATGTTATTTGAAATCTCAAAACTGGGACAGAGGGGAAGGGGATGCTCCCGTTCCGACGGTACGTATGCCTGGAATGAGAACATGGAATAAATATGTAAATGTTCCGCTGGAAGAACGTGTACCATATAATGAAACAGGTGATATGTGGGGAATAAGCAGAATAGAGCCTGATGCTCCAAAAGTATTGGTTCCTTATAAAGAGTCGGGACATATGATACGCTCGAATAATGTAGAGATACTTACTTTAGCGGAAGATGCAGCTTTTGTATATTGGATTACTAAGGATGAAAAATATGCCCGTTTTGCTACTGATATATATAACACTTGATTATTGAGTACATATTATATGAATCCTATACTTGACCCGGATAAATCCTGTGGAAGCTATGGTGGCTGGGAGCCAGGTGGAATATGTGGTTATTATGATTATGAGCAAATTCATGATGATCTTGCTATGCATGCAACGGTAATATATGATTTTGCTTATGACTTTATAGTAAAGAATCCTCATCCACAGGCTATAGAAATCGGTAAATCTACCAAAGAAATCTCTGATGAGGTTTTTAAACGCTTTATAGATTTAGGATTGATACGTGGAGACAAGAAAGGAAACTGGAATGTCAATGGGTGGAATATGATTATCCGACCGATATTGCTTCTTGGTGACAACTCTGAATATATTGATGGTAAAGGCAGGCAATACTATTTAAATTTTCTGTTGAACAAATCAACTGATTATCGTGCGTCAATACCTGATTTTATATCTAATTATGATAAAGTTACTGGACTATGGCCAGAGGCTCCAGGTTATGCTTTTAGTACAATTCAGATGGTTCTTGAATGGTCCTCATTATTAAGAAACTCCGGTATTGATATAATAAAGGCTAATCCAATACTAAACAAGGCAGCAATGGCTATATTTCCATGGTTGGATGAGAAACTTAATCTTGTAGTATTTGGTGATATGAGAGGTGGAAGTGCAAGTTTCAGTATGTTTGAGCATTTGTTGTCATATTATGATTCGATAAATGATAAGGAGAACTCATATAAAGTAAGTAGTGCTATAAGGAGAGGTATAGATTTGAAAAAATATGAACGTTCAGATTGTGGATGGATAGGGATTTGTACATTCTCTTCAAATTTACCTTTCAGCACATATTATGACACAGAGAGAGCATCATATTCTTCATTTCATAGATTTATAACTATGAAGAATTTTACCTCAGAAAATTCAAATAAAATGATGGCTTGTTTATATGGAGGACGTAAGGGCTCTCATCTTTCACCTAATGGGCTTGCAGTCCAATATTACGGATTTGGCTATCCTTTGGCTCCGGATGCTTCGGCATACGAATCTTATTGGAGTGAAGATTATACATATCATGGAGGACCTTGTGGCTCAAATACAATTCCGCAGGGTTATAATGAAGGTGATATATCAATATTGGCAATGGAGCCTTTTGTTAAGGACGGTTCTTTCATTAGTGATAATGCACTTACTCCGTATATAAATTTTTCGGATGTGATTGCAGGAGATAAAAGGCGTACTGTAGCATTAATATCATCAGACACAAATACAGGGTATTATGTTGATATTTTTAGGTCTGATAGAGACGGTAATGATTATATCTTTCATAATGTAGGAAAGGAGCTTAGTCTAAAGGATTATTCTGGGAAATTATTCACTATGCAAAATTGTGATTCAATTTCCCCGTTAGGTGGAGTTGGCTATAAATATTTTACAAATGTTTCTCAAACTGTATGTAACGAAGGATTTATAGCAGAATGGAGTATAACAGATAGTATAAATTCAAGATTGTGGTTTACCGATGGCAATGGAAGATTATTATATAGGTCTGATGCTCCTTCTACTACATTGTTGAAAGAATTGACGCCGGATGGAGTTTCCTCTTCTCCTCTTAAGACTCCTACATTATTAGTCCGTCAAAAATATAATAGTGCAGGAGATAAACCTTTTATTAGTGTATATGAATCATTTACAGGGAAGAATTCTTCAATAAAAAGCATAGAAGGTTTGAATAGTAATGGTAAGGATATAGGTGTAAAGGTTTATCGTGGAGATAGAATAGATTATGTGATAAGTACTGACACCATAGAGAATAAGTATTCTGATAACATGATTAGTCTGTCTGGAAGTTTTGGATATGTTTCAGCTTCTGGTAATGATGTGTCAATATTATATTTAGGTAATGGAACCCAAATCAGTCACTCCGATATCTCTATACAGTCTGTCACTGGTGAACTGTTATATGCGTCAATATATAGACTTAATGGTTCTACTTATTATTCTTCAACGGGTAATATAATTTTGAAAATAAATAATAATGTTATGACGTTGAGCAAGGGATATAATATTAAACTTGATATTAATTAATTTGCAATTTATGAAACAGAATTATTTAGTTGTTTTATTGATGCTTATAAGCATTTTCTCATGTAAAAAAGAGGAAACAGAAATAAATTACACTGATTATGTGAATGTCTTTATCGGTACTGGAGGACATGGACATACATTTCCCGGACCGACTCTTCCACATGGAATGGTACAATTAAGTCCTGATACAAGATTGGAGGGTTGGGATGCTTGTGCCGGCTACTATTACGAAGATAGTATTATTCATGGATTTACACATACTCATTTAAATGGAACAGGCAGAGGTGACTATGGAGATATCTTGTTTATGCCTACCAAAGGTGATCATGAATTGACAATGAAACAATATTGTTCCGCATTCTCACATGACAATGAATATGCTTCCCCTGGCTATTATCAGGTATTATTGGATAAGTATTCAATAAATGTTGAATTGACAACTACATATAGAGCAGGTATGCACAGATATACCTTCCCTGATATTACTGGTAATAAGTTGGTTATAGACATGGGACCTACAATACATAATCATCCACACCCTTTGACGAAAATAGAAATCTTGAATGATTCAACTGTTTGTGGAATGAAATATACTGATGGATGGGCTATGAATCATTATGTATATTTCTATGCAGAGTTCTCTCGGCCATTCGATTATGAGTTGTACTCAGATACAATCATACAGTCTGGACAATCAGTTGTTCAGGCGGAAACAGCAAAGGCTGTTTTATCTTTTAGGGAGCCTGTAGATAATCCGGAAAAATCAGTAGTGTTGGCAAAGGTTGGAATATCTGCAGTAGATGTAGAAGGTGCAAAAAGAAATTTGTTGGGTGAAATTAAAGGATGGGACTTTGATAATACAGTAAATGAAGCAAAACGAATATGGAATAAAGAACTTGGAGTCATCGATGTGAAAACAGATAATAAAGATGAAAAAACAATATTCTATACTTCGTTATATCATACAGCTATACAGCCGAGTTTGTTCTCTGATATTGATGGCAGATATAAAACTATGAGCCAGATAATAGAAAAGGATACATCATATACAAATTATACAGTGTTTTCTCTATGGGATACGTTTAGGGCTACACATCCGTTATATACAATCATAAAACCAGAGCTGAACAATAGATTTATAAAAGCTCTGTTGCGTAAATATGATGAAATGGGTATATTGCCGAAATGGGAGTTGTCGTCACATGAGGCAGGTACTATGATTGGGTATCATGCTGTTTCTGTAATCGCAGATGCTTTAATGAAAGGCGAGACAGATGCGGATATTGATGAACTGCTTGAAGCATGTATAAGGTCTTCGGTATACGATACTACAAATATAGACAAAGCTATGAACTGTAGTATATTGCATAACAAGGTTATGCCTGTTTGCATTGAATATAAGAATGAAAAAGGATTTATACCATGTGATATTGTAACAGATGGTTCTGTGTCAAAAGGATTGGAGTATGCATACGATGACTGGCTAATAGCTCAGATTGCTGATAAGGCAAGAAATAAAAAAGTATATGATGAGTATATGCTTAAGTCTAAGGCCTACACTAGATATTTTGATAAAGAAACAAAAATGATGAGAGGAAGATTATCTGATGCTTCATGGATTGAGCCATTTGACCCTAAGAGTGTTGAACGTCCAAGTAATTATATTGAAGGTAATGCCTGGCAGTGGGCTTGGTTTGTTCCACATGATATTAATGGACTCATAGAATTATGGGGCGGGAAAGATAATTTTGAGTCTGGACTAGATAGTTTGTTTACTATGTCTTCTGAACTGACAGGAGATAAGAATGCGGCTCTTGATGTAACAGGAATGATTGGGCAATATGCTCACGGAAATGAACCGGGACATCATATTCCTTATTTATATAACTATGTTGGGGAATATGGCAAATGTCAGTCTATAGTAAAGAAAATACTAAAAGAACTTTATAGGAACAATCCTGATGGATTATGTGGAAATGAAGATGTTGGACAGATGTCTGCATGGTATGTTCTTAGTTCTATGGGTATTTATCAAGTATGTCCAGGAAATCCTGTTTATACATTGGGGTATCCTTTATTTGATGAAATGACTATTAATTTGCATGATGGAAAGAAGTTCTGCATTAAGGTTCAGAGAAAGTATGATGATGCGGCTCTTGTTGATGAGGTTTATTTGAACGGTTCATTACTTAAAGATTATTTTATATCACATAATGATATAATGAATGGAGGAGAATTGCTTTTCGTAATGAGATAATTATAATGTTCCATACTTTTGTTATATACTGGTTGGTATCAGGCATTTTATTATTATTTCTATTTAATAACGGGTGGATTTTATGATGATTAAAAAACAATTATATAATTCTATGGAAAAGATATTGTTGATAATACTGTTTTTGTCTTCATCAATGGGGATAATATATGCAGGAAACAAAACTAAGCTTTTATATACAGACAATCTTGTTTCTGTGGCGAAGGAAAAAGTTAAGAACGATTCGTTGATGCAACATGCATGGAATGATATCAAGTCCGTGGCTGATGCTCAGTTGAAACGTAATTCGGTTGATAAGCTTGATTATCTCTCGCTGGCATATATAATGACAGGCGACAAGACATATTCGGATAAGATAATATCTGTTCTTAAAGGAGTGGTCAGGAATAAGGCGTGGGCAAGTTCCGAAATGCTTAGCCGCAAGCCGGCATGGCGCTCTGACTTAGGGGTTGCTCATAAGGCCTATATGACTGCGATTGGCTACAATACGGTTTATAATGATATGTCGGCTTCGGACCGTAAGCAGATAGCCGAAGCTTTATACAGGTTGGGTGTGGAACCTTTGCTAGGCGACTGGATTATGGAGCCGTCACGTATTCATTCTCTTAATTCTATGGGACATAACTGGTGGACATCGTGTGTCTGCATGGGAGGTATTCTTGCTTTGAGTATCCATAATGAAATCCCTCAGGCTAAGACCGGTGCCGATGCGGTATATGAAGTGCTGTCCGAATGGTTCCTGTTTGCCGGTGATGTACTTCAGCACAAACCAAAGACTTTTGATGAGGCGGGAGGTATGTACGAGAGTCTGAACTATGCCAATTTCGGTATTCAAGAGGCTTTACAGTTCTATATCGCATGGGGAAATGTCAATGGTCAGAAACAGCTTCCGGAACTCTCTCATTTTGATAAGATATGCGATTATTTCATGCATGTGTGCTACCCGCGTACAGGTATGCTCTACAGCCTTAACTTCGGCGACAGTCATAAGAATATCTCAGCTGAAAGCAGCCTGATGCTTCTTTATTCGCTTGGAGTGAAGGATGAAAATATGCTTTGGTATATCAGTCAGGTGGAACAGGGACAGCATCGCGACGGATATTTCCTGAACAAGCCTATGGGTTTCCTTTATACTCCTGATTTGAGCAAGGCTCCTGAACTGCCCGAACAGAAGACATCACAATTGTTCTCGGATTTCGGATGGGCTACTATGCGTACTTCATGGAAAAAGGATGCTACAATGCTTGCCATAAAGAGCGGTCATACATGGAATCATTCGCACGCTGATGCCAATTCGTTCATTCTCTTCCATAAGGGTGTTGATATTATTAAGGATGCAGGCAACTGTTGGTATCCTAAACCGGAATATCGTAACTATTTCTTCCAGAGCCAGGCTCATAATGTTGTGTTGTTCAATGGCCAGGGACAGTCGCGTGAGCAACAGTATAACGGCTCGTCGCTGAGAGGAAATATGTATAATCTGCTTGATGCAGGAAATATCAGATATGTAATGTCGGACGGTACAGGGCCTGTGTCGGACAATTTTAGCCGTAATTTCCGCCATTTTCTCTGGATGGACAATGTGATATATATGATTGATGACCTCAAGACGCATACATACGGCGATTTTGAATGGTTGTGGCATCCGGGTGGCGAGACCAGGAAGAGTGGTGCGGACCTTACCGTGACCAACGGTGATGCCTCGGTGGTGATACGTCCTCTTTACCCGCGATTGCTGGCTCTTTCCGATTTCGTGCATGACTATCCTGAAGATCTCTATTGGGAGATTGTTGAGGCTCCGCATGAAGACCTGAACGGCAAGACCGAGAAATATTATTCTTTCCATTTGCCGGGTAAGTTCAACCGTGTGAAAGGGCTTACTGCAATAATTCTGAAGGACAGTGTGAAGCAGAAAGAGTTACCTGTCATGGAAAGACGAGAGGGAAAAGACTGGATAGGATTGAGAGTGAAATACAACGGTAAGGTCACAGACCTGTATATCAATCAGCTTGCCGACGGCAGACTGATGCATAGTAACTCATGGATAGAAGCCGACGGATGGACCACAGATGCATATATGTTTGCAGTGACATACAGAGAAGGAGATAAACCTTCTTCTGCAAAGGAAATGTTTGTATGCTACGGCAGCGCATTAAGACGCGGAAATGACTCATATTTCTCGTCTATGTCCAAACTCTTTGTCATAAAGAAAGAAGACAGAAACGGATGGAAACTGTGGATGCAAGGACAACCTTACATGAACGCCTCGTTCGGAGGAATGTCTGTCCGTCCGTCAAAAGTATGGGTTAATGATTCTGAAACCAGGTTCATTTATACGGACAAATCCGTTAAAGTCAGAATCAAAGACTAATTAAATACCGGTTGAATATTGTTTAAATACTGATAAGGATGAAAATAAGGTTTGTATATTGTTTTGTATTGTCTTTTCTGATGATGGTCATCACTCCATCATGCTCGTATTTCGGAACCCACAAATACGATTTTACTCCTTTGGACTCAATTATCCAGGGGTGGATGGACAAAGGATATTACCCTGGGGGAGCGGTGTGTGTATCTAGGAATGATTCTGTAGTGTTTTCAAAATGTTATGGAGATTTCACTCCCGATACCAAAGTATATGTAGCCTCGGCAGGCAAATGGGTAGCTGCGGCAGTGATAGCTGCTGTAGTTGATATAACCGAACTTGACTGGGATGATGAAGTTCAGAAGTGGCTTGTGGACTATTCCGGCAATTTTAAGGGAAAGATAAAGCTTCGTCAGCTTCTTTCTCATACATCCGGAATCCGTCCTTATCTTCCTGAGCCTAGGGTGGACAATTATAACCGTCTGGATTCTTCTGTAGCTGAGATATTGCCGTTGGATACTGTATTTGCTGCTGGAACAAGATTTGAATATGGTGGATTGGCAATGCAGGTAGCTGGGAGAATGGCTGAAATAGCATATGGAGATGATTTCGAAGTCCTGTTCCAATCTCTTATAGCCTGTCCGCTGGGTATGAAAAACTCTCATTTCACTCCTGTAAATACTGACGGAGGTCATGCGCCTATGCTTGGTGGAGGGCTTTGTACTACACTTAATGATTATATGGCATTCCTTAAGATGATATATAATGACGGTGTTTATAATGGAAAGAGGATTCTCAGTCATGAAAGTATTATGGAGATGCAGAAGGATCAAGTAGGAACAGCATTTGTCTCAGCTGGTGAATATGTAGAAAGAGCATTAGGAAAGACTCATCATGGAATATACGGACTTGGAGAGTGGCGTGAACTGATAGACGAAAATACAGGTGAGGCATATCAGATAAGCTCTCCGGGATGGGCGGGAGCATATCCGTGGATAAACAAGCGTGATAGTGTGTATGGTTTTTTTATAGCACATGTGATTGGTTCTTCACAGAAAAAGGATGGCTTTTCCTCGTTTTATGGGAGTCCGGTAATTTCTGCCACTGTTACTGAAATTTTGAATTAATAACAATAAATACCATGAAATTAAAAGTTCTGACATTTGCTTTATTTTTATTATCATTACATTCTTTGTACTCACAGTCCGTATATCCGGGTATGTTTGAATCTGAACAAAAAATCAATGCCCGTGTAGAATATTCTGTGAAGTGTTTTGGGCTGGACGATGTCCGTCTTCTGCAAAGCAGATTTAAAGAAAATATGGATAGGGACTCTGTTTGGATGGTTTCGATAGATGTAAACAGACTTTTGCATAGTTTCCGCACTACAGCCGGTGTATTTGCCGGGCGTGAAGGGGGCTATATGACTGTAGAAAAGCTAGGAGGATGGGAGTCGCTTGACTGTGAGCTTAGAGGGCATATTACAGGGCATATACTTTCCGCCTATTCATTGATGTATGCTGCTACTGGTAGTGACGTCTTCAGGTTGAAAGGTGATAGCCTGGTAAACGGATTGTCGGAAGTACAGAAGGCATACGGTACCGGATATTTAAGTGCCTTTCCCGAAGAGTTGATTAATAGGAATATCCGTGGAACAAGTGTTTGGGCACCTTGGTACACACTCCATAAGATACTTTCAGGACTTATCGACCAATATCTTTATTCGGGAAATAGTCAGGCTTTAAGTTTGGCTCAGGGTATGGGAGATTGGGCATATGCCAAACTTCATAATTTAGATGACAGTGTCCGCAGAAAAATGATAAGGAATGAGTTTGGAGGTATAAATGAGTCATTCTATAATTTATATGCTTTGACTGGGAATGAAGATTACAGATGGCTTGCATCTTTTTTTTATCATAATGATGTTATCGATCCTTTGAAAAAAAGAATTGATGATCTTGGAACGAAACATACAAATACTTTTATTCCTAAGGTTTTGGCTGAAGCCAGGAATTATGAACTTACTGGAGATACAGCAAGTAAGAATCTGTCAGAGTTCTTCTGGAAAACAATGATAGACAAACATACATTTGCACCTGGATGCAGCAGTGATAAGGAACATTTTTTTGATACCGATAGATTCTCTGAACACATATCAGGATATACAGGTGAAACTTGTTGTACATATAATATGCTGAAACTAAGCAAACATTTGTTCTGTTGGAATGCTACATCTGATATTGCTGATTATTATGAGCGTGCTTTATATAATCATATACTCGGACAGCAGGACCCCAAGACTGGTATGGTAGCATATTTTCTGCCATTAAAGACAGGCAGCCATAAGGTTTACAGTACTCCATTCAATTCATTCTGGTGTTGTGTGGGTAGTGGATTTGAAAGTCATGCCAAGTATGCCGAAAGTATATATTTTCACAATGATAAAGGCGTGTTTGTAAATTTGTTTATTCCTTCAGTATTGTCATGGAAGGATAAGAATGTAGAGATAACCCAGCTTACAGATTTTCCATATAAGGATGAGGTGCATTTAAAGATAGCAACTGAGGAATCTTCACGATTTGCAATATATCTAAGGCATCCCTCATGGAGTAAAAACGTAGATGTAAAGATTAATGGTAAAAAACTACGTGTCAGGACAAACAATAAAGGTTATATAGAGATTGACCGTACATGGAAGAATGGCGACGAGATACTTGTCAAATATCCTATGAAACTTCATTGGGAGTCTGCATCGGATAATAAGAATATTGCGGCATTGTTGTATGGTCCTATAGTACTGGCTGGTAAATTGGGTACTGAAGGAATGAAGGAACCTGCTCCATATTCAAATCCAAAACTTTATAACGATTATTATACTTATGATTATAATATTCCGGAGAATATTGAATGTAAGGCTGTCGTAAAAAGTGCAGAACCTGAAAAAAGTTTTGTGAAATATGACGATGGATTGAAATTTGTTTCTGATAAAGGAATTGAATTAGAACCTTTGTTTGATGTGCACAGACAGAGATATGCTGTGTATTGGAAAATTGAAGAATGATATAAAAAAATAGAATAGATTACCATGAAGAAAATATTATTCCCAATAGTTCTGCTTATTTGTGCGGCATACAGTTTTGCCGGAGAGTGGCAATGGAGTGTAGTTGTCAAAGGTATGATTTCATCGGAAACGAATAGAAATCCGGAGGCTTTTTTGTGGTTACCTCCGAAAAGTAATCAGATAAAGGCTGTTGTAATAGGCCAGCATAACATGTCCGAGGAAACGTTGTTCGAGATGGATTGTTTCAGGCAGAGACTTTCCGAAATAGGGGTGGGTATGATATGGATTACTCCCGGATTAGACCAACAATGGAAAGTGGAGACAGGAGTACAAAAGGCTTTTGAAACTATGATGGACGATTTTGCTGCTATCAGTGGTTATGATGAATTGAAGTATGTACCTGTTGTTCCTTTAGGGCATTCTGCTATGGCTACATATCCTTGGAACTTTGCGGCGTGGAATCCTGAAAGGACTTTGGCTATAGTATCACTTCACGGTGATGCTCCACGTACAAATCTTTGCGGATACGGCAGGGAGAACCTTGAATGGGGACGTACAAGAAATATCGACGGTATACCGGGGCTTATGATAGAAGGTGAATACGAATGGTGGGAAGCCAGAGTAAATCCTGCATTGGCTTTCAGAATGAAATACCCGGACAGCTGTATATCTTTTCTTTGTGATACCGGTAGGGGGCATTTCGATGTCTCGTATCAAACAGCTGAATATATAGCTTTATTTATCAGAAAAGCAATTGAGTGGCGTTATCCTGATGAAAGTCAGACGGATAAGCCTGTATCTCTGAATAAAGTAGATGTAAGGCAAGGATGGTTGGCCGAACGTTGGTGGGGAGATAAGGCTAAACGGCCCAAGCCTGCTCCTTATAGTAAGTATAAAGGCGACAAACATGATGCGTTCTGGTATTTTGATAAGGAAATGGCAGAACTTACAGAGAACAGATACAAACTGTATAGAAACAAAAAGATGCAGTATATAGGTTTTATGCAGAACGGGCAACTCACAAGCTATAATTCAGCTTCACACGAGAAGGTTTCTCTTAAGTTCAATCCTGAAGATGACGGGTTGACATTCAGTATTATTCCTGTATATACAGATTCGTTAAGGATGGATTTTAGTAAAGAAAATGCCGGAGGACGGATTCGTATGCATAGAATATGTGGTCCGGTAGAGGTCGTCAATGATACTACTTTCAGAGTAAGTTTCTACAGGATGGGAATGAACAATCCTCGTCGTACTGCAGATATATGGTTGCTTGCCGATAATGAAGGTAATAGAGAATATAAAAGTGTGGTCCAGCAGTTGAATTTGCGTATTCCATATAGAAATACCAAAGGTCGTCGTCAGTATATTCTTTTCCCGGGTATAGATGATATATCCGCTGATACTAAAGAAGTTGAACTTAATGCAGTTTCCGATAGCGGATTGCCTGTTTCATATTATGTAAAAAATGGTCCGGCCACAGTAGAGGGAAATATATTGAAAATTACCGATATCCCCGTCAAGGCTAAATTGCCGATAAAAATTACGGTGGTGGCTTGGCAATATGGTATTAAAGACAAGGTTTGTACTGCAGAACCTGTTGAAAGAGATTTTTATTTGGTTAAATAATCCGATATTATATTGGATGATAGTAATTAATGCCTGATGAATGTTTGTATAACATCTGTCAGGCATCAGTTTTAGATTTATGGACCTTAAAAAAAATAATAATTTATTTAGGTGTTTTTATTAACTCGTTCGTATTAAAATAAAAAAACAGAATATAATAATATGATAAAGAAAGGATTACTACTGCCATTTATGGCATTTGCCGTAACTACGGCTTCGTATGCCGATAAAAGCACACAGTTGGAACTAATATCGCCAGGAGGTGTGCATAAAGTGAAGTTTTATGGAAAGACATCAGCTTCTGGTGCAAACGAGCTTTATTACACTGTCGATTTTAATGACAAGAGTGTTCTGAAAGAATCTAAGGCTGGTCTGCATGTGGATAACTATGTGTGGGAGATGGCTCTTGGAAAGAGAACCCTGCAGCAGCCGGAATGCTGGATGGACAATATGGAGATAGATTCTGTCTCATACTCTTCTCATAGTGGTGAGTGGACACCGGTGTATGGTGAACGTAGCCTTGTGAAGGACAATTATAATGCCGGAGTGGTATATATGTCTAAAAAAGACAAGTCAAAATATCGTTTGAATATTGAAGTTAGAGCTTACGATGAGGGGGTGGCTTTCCGTTATTTCTTCCCTGAACATCCGGATGCGATATTCCATAAAGTGACAGGTGACCTTACTGAATATTCTTTTGCCGACGGAACAATGGCATGGAGCGAACAGTGGGCACAGGGATGGTTCGAACATCTTGATGTAAATGCTCTTACAAAGCCTGTGGAAAGAGCTTTGACTCTAGAATTGCCTAACGGTCTTTGGGCAGCTCTGACAGATGCCGATGTCGATGACTGGTGCTTGACGAAATATCAGGCGTCAGCCGAAAAACGTAGTACACTGAAGTCGGTGATGTATAGTCCAGTGGATATAGTTACATATTATGCAACTCCATGGAAAATCGTGATGGCAGCAGAAAAACCGGGACAGTTAATAGAACATAACTATATCATAGAAAACCTTAATCCTCCGTGCGAGATAAAAGATACATCGTGGATCAAGCCTGGCAAGATTATGCGTTCTGCCATTTCTACTGAGGCCGGACTTGCAACCATTGATTTCTGTGCCGAACATAACATTCCTTATATGCTTTTCGACTGGCAGTGGTACATGCCATGTACTTCGCACGATGGTGATGCTACTAAAGTCGTTCCTCATGTTGATATGAAGAAAGTGATAGCATACGGAAAGGAAAAAGGTGTAGGTGTATGGCTCTACGTAAACCAGCATGCTCTGCAGAAACAGATGCGCGAGCTGTTCCCACTTCTCAAGGAATGGGGAGTCGTAGGAGTGAAGTCAGGTTTTGTACAGTATGCCAGCCACCGTTGGGCAGTATGGTTGCACGATATGGTTCGTCTGGCTGCCGAAAATAATCTTATGATGAATATTCATGACGAGTTCCGTCCGTCAGGATTTAGCCGTACATATCCTAATCTGCTCACTCAGGAAGGTATTCATGGCAACGAGGAATTCCCTGATGCTACACACAACACTATTCTGCCTTTCACACGTATGATTAACGGTGCTGCCGATTATACAATCTGCTACTACGACCGCCGTCTGAAAAATACTCATGCACACCAGTTGGCATTGTCGCTGATAATGTATAGCCCGCTTCAGACTATTTTCTGGTATGACAAACCTGCACTCTATGGAGGAGAACAGGAGATAGAGTGGTTTGAAAATCTGCAGACTGTGTTCGACGAGTCTAGGGTGCTTGACGGTACTCCGGGAAAGAACATCACTATGGCACGTCGTAGCGGAGAGGAATGGTTTGTTGGTATGATTACAAATAACGACGGTTCGGACGAAGTACTTGACCTGTCATTCCTGGATAAGGGTAAGACATATTTGGCTTGTATCTATACGGATGGGGGGGAAGCTGCGAAAACCAAGACACATGTGAAGTGCTCATATTTCCTTGTAAATTCTTCACAGGACATCAAGTTCGAGCTTAAGCCGAAAGGTGGTGCGGCAGTAAGATTATATCCTGTTGATAAGGCTGCACAAAAAGGTTATAAGAAATATAACGGAAGAAAATTATAAAAAACATGATTTTTAATTAGGTATAACTGCTTTCTCGTTCGTATTAATATCAGAAGATTGTTAGTAAATCCTTTAGTGTAGGATTTTAGGGTAATTGGTTTTTAATGTGTTAGTTATATTTTTTCTTTAGGTAAAAAGATTGTTTTTCGTTCAAGGGACTTATAAAAGATATTATTACAATGAGAAAGTTTATTTTATTTATAGGTTTTATTTTATTTGCCGTGTTGTCGCATGCCCAGTATAAATCCCAGGTCTGGGTGTCCGACCAAGGCGACGGAACGTATCGTAACCCGGTTATACATGCTGATTATTCTGATCCGGATGTATGTGCTGTAGATGGAGAATTCTTTATGACTGCTTCCAGTTTTAATTGCACTCCCGGACTGCCAATACTCCGTTCAACAGATTTGGTGAACTGGAGAATTATAAATTATGCCATAAAGAATGTCGAACCTGCCGATTACTACGCATCTCCGCGTCATGGCAAAGGTGTCTGGGCTCCTTCAATCCGTTATCACAACGGTGAGTTCTACATCTATTGGGGCGATCCTGATTTCGGCATCTTCATGGTGAAGACAAAAGATATTTACGGCGATTGGGAAAAGCCTGTTCTTGTGAAAGCAGGAAAAGGAATGATAGACCCATGTCCGCTATGGGATGAAGATGGCAAGTTGTATCTTGCACATGCCTGGGCTGGCAGTAGAGCTGGATTTAATAGTATCATAACAGTGTGCGAGATGAATAGCGAAGGTACGGCTGTCATTTCATCTCCTGTAATGGTATTCGATGGTAACGATGGGACAAATCATACAATAGAAGGGGCAAAATTCTATAAACGCAATGGGTATTATTACATATTTGCACCTGCAGGTGGAGTTGCTACAGGATGGCAACTTGTACTTAGGTCAAAGAGTGTCTATGGTCCGTACGAGCCTCGTATTGTAATGGCTCAGGGCAGGACAGATATAAACGGTCCTCATCAGGGTGCATGGGTAGATACTCCGGCAGGTGAATCTTGGTTCCTGCATTTCCAGGACAAGGGGGCATATGGAAGGGTCATTCATCTTAATCCTATGGCATGGAAATCGGATTGGCCGGTTATCGGCGTTGATACTGATGGAGATGGTTGTGGCGATCCTGTAAATACTTACAGAAAGCCACTTACAGAAAAAAAGGCAGTGATAGAAACTCCTGTAGAGAGCGATGAGTTCAATTCCCGACAGCTTGGTCTGCAATGGCAATGGCATGCCAATTATCATGATTTCTTCGGATTTACCACCGACCTTGGATATATACGTCTATATGGTTATCAACTGTCCGAGAATTTCCGCAACTTTTGGGAAGTGCCTAATCTGCTTCTTCAGAAGTTCCCGGCAGAGGAGTTTACAGTTACAACCAAACTGAAGGTATCTGCAAAGGCTGATGGACAGATGTCTGGAATTATCATTATGGGATGGGATTATGCCTATTTGGGAATAGAAAAGTCCGGAGAAAAATTCCTATTGAAATATGTTACATGCCGTGATGCAGAACAAGGCTCTGCCGAGTCTGTTTCTGTTGTTGGAGTATTGGACAGCAGTAACATTTTTGAAGCAGGACTGTATCCAAACTACGAAAGAGATATTTATCTGAAAATACAAGTGAAAAAGGGCGGAATCTGTACTTTCTCATATAGTACCGACGGACGCCGTTTCTATAAGGCTGGCAGTGCTTTTACTGCACGCCAGGGCAAATGGATAGGAGCAAAGGTCGGTTTGTTCAGTGTCACTCCGCACGGAAAAGAACGCGGATGGATGGATGCCGACTGGTTCAGAATTGAAAAAAACAAGAAATAAAAATATTAAGGGAAAAGATGAAAGTAAACAAGATTATCGCAGGTTTAGGATTGCTGATGCTTTCTGCCTGTGCATCCACACCTGTATCACAGATAGATGTGGACAAGACATTGCATTATTGTGATGTGCAGATACACAAGACGCTGAATAGCCTTCATCAGGCCGACAGTATGGATTATACAATGATGCCACGTAATATTCTTCCGGGTGAAGCTAAATGGAATCTCCGTAAGGCAACTAAGGAAGAGTGGACTGCTGGATTTTGGCCGGGAGTATTGTGGTATGATTATGAAGCTACAGGTAATGACAGTATAAAGGAAGAAGCTGATAAGTTTACACGTTCGCTTGGTTTCCTTGCGGAAATACCGGCTTACGATCACGACCTTGGTTTCCTTGTTTTCTGCAGCTATGGTAATGGATACCGTCTTACAGGGAATGAAGAATATAAAAAAGTAATTCTTGCTGTATCTGATACTTTGGCTACTCTTTACAAGCCTGCTGTAGGAACAATCCTTTCATGGCCGCGCAATGTGGAAATGTTCGGTGGTCATAACACTATAATGGATAATATGATAAACCTGGAGATGTTGTTTTGGGCAGCAAAGAACGGTGGAAACAAGAATCTGTACGATATTGCAGTAGCACATGCAGACAAGACTATGGAGAACCAGTTCCGCGAGGATTATACTTCATATCATGTGGCCGTGTATGACACTATCACTGGCGAATGTATCAATCGCTGTACGCATCAGGGATATGCCGACAACAGTATGTGGGCTCGAGGTCAGGCATGGGCTATTTATGGGTATACAGTGGTTTATCGTGAAACAAAGGACCCTAAATATCTTGATTTCGCTGAAAAAGTAGCACAGGTTTATCTTGACCGTTTGCCTGAAGACTATATCCCTTATTGGGACTTCAGTGCACCTGGAATGCCTGATGCTCCTCGTGATGCATCGGCTGCTTGTGTAGTGGCATCTGCACTTCTTGAAATGTCGACATTCTATAATGATGAAAAGGCTGAAAAATATAAAGATGCAGCAGAGAAAATGTTGGTAAGTCTTGATTCAGACAAATATAGAGCCGGAGACAAAAATCAGTCGTTACTCCTGCATTCTACAGGACACTGGCCTGCAGGTTCGGAGATAGATGCTTCTATCATATATGCCGATTATTACTATATGGAGGCTTTGTTGAGACTTAAGAAACTGAATGAGGGAAAATCTATTTATTGATAAATACACATATATGGCGTGACAAGGATTTTTTCCATGTCGCGCCGTTCATTTATCTATATCTTTCCACAATCTCCATAATAGCCTTTCCGTATTTTTCCGCAGTCTTCTTTCCTATACACTTTATACGCAAAAGTTCGCGTTCGTTTTTGGGAAGATTGTTTGACAGTCCGATGATGGCTTTCTGCTGAAGCACGGTATATGCCGGCAATCCTAGTTCGGCAGCTTCTTTTTTGCGCCATTCTACCAAAGCGCGGTATAATCCCATATTACCGATATCACTGCTTTCCTGTGGGATTTTCTTTTCCGCCTTTTCACGTTTTCTGGTTGCCGGAGCTTTATCTTCTTCCATGCTCAGTATGGCACGTTTGCGAAGGAAGTCCTGTACGTGGAACCCCTTGTCGTGTACGTGCTCCATCAGGGCTGTCTTTATTCTCACCGCATCTGTCAGTTCGTCGAATGCCGTTTCCAGTCTTTTCCTTGTTTCCTTATTATCGGACGTGATATCTGTGCTGTCCAGCAAGTTCTGGAGAGGTTTCAGCTTTTCTGCAAAGTATTCTGATGCACTGTGTATGCGGTCTTGAAGCGCTGTGTCGGTCTCGCAGTTGGCTGTGAGGGCAATCATACGTGTATATTGATTCTCAAATTTTGTGCTTACTTCCGTTATCGACTGTTTAAAGCGTTCTGCTTCGTTCTTGTACATTTCAAGTTGCTTGGGATATGTCTTGTACAGATGCTCGTCGACAATCCTAATATAATGGTTGAGAGACATCTCCATCTGGCGGAATCCGAATAGTTGTTTCAGCAGGTCGTTGAAATATGCTCTTTGCATGGCCGTACATTGTTCCACAGTAGGAGTAGATTTGCGCTGTTCGTCAGTAAAGGTGTCAATCACCCTGTCGCTTATCACGGCACCGGCAGAGATTGGCGAGCTCAGAACCAGACCTTCAAGTGTGCGGCATCGGCTCAGGGCCACATATGCCTGACCGTGTGCAAATGAAGATGACACGTCTATTATAGCCTTGTCGAATGTAAGCCCCTGACTTTTGTGGACTGTTATAGCCCATGCCAGTTTCAGGGGATACTGCTTGAATGTACCTTCAACTTCTTCCACTATCTCTTTCGTTTCTTCGTCCAGACGGTATTTGGCGTTTGCCCATTCGGCTTCTTCAAGGTTCACTCTGGTACCTGTTTCGTTCACCATGACCTCTATTCCTTCGTGTGATACGTTTGTTATGCGTCCTATAGTTCCGTTTGCATAACGGTGCATGCCGGATATGTCGTTCTTTACGAACATTACCTGTACGCCTTTTTTCAACTCCAGTTCAAGGTCGGTAGGATATGAATAGTCCGGGAAGTTCCCCTCTATGTTTGCCTTGAACTTATAGCTTTTAGTCGGGAGTTCGTCCAGTTTTCTTTGGTTAATTTGCTGTGCCTGGATGTTGTGTGTCGTGAGTCGGATATATCCGTCATCATTGCTCGGATTGAATCCCGGTATATATCTGCTGTTCAGCTCTTTTATGTCGTTGCCGGTGCAGCGGTTTTCCCTTATGGCATTCAGTAAAGCGAGGAAGTGTGCATCGCTTTGACGGTAGACTTTCTTCAGTTCAATTGTGCAGAAAGAAGTCTCTCTGAGTGCGTGGCTTGAAAAGAAATACGGTGAATCATAGTATTCCGAAAGCATTTGCCACTCATCGTTTTTTGCTACCGGGGGGAGCTGCTGTATGTCGCCAATGAGCAGAAGCTGTACGCCGCCGAAAGGTTTGCTGTTGCGCCTGAACCGGCGAAGTACATCGTCTATGGCATCCAGAAGGTCAGCACGCACCATACTTATCTCGTCTATCACAAGCAGGTCAATACTTCGCATGATATTAAGTTTCTCCTTTCCGAAACGGAAGCGGTATTTGGCATCGCCGCCGAAGGCTGTTCCGGGGATGTATGGGGCAAAGGGAAGTTGGAAGAATGAGTGTATGGTCATACCTCCTGCATTGATTGCCGCAATGCCTGTAGGTGCGAGGATAATCATTCTCTTGGGTGATTCTTTTACCAGTGTACGGAGGAATGTAGTCTTACCTGTTCCTGCCTTACCGGTCAGGAATATGTTGGTGCCTGTTTGTGCTATAAGGGTATTGGCGAGTTCAAGTTCCGGATTTGTATTCATAAGCGTTTCGCTTTTATTGAAGTATATATGGCAAATATAGTTTATTTGTTTCTTTCATTTGTGGTAAAAATACTTTTTATGCTGTAGAAAAGATATTTTCTTCTTTTCATAATCTATAAATATAACTTTTGTTTTTATAAATAACAGTTGTATTTCTACAAACAACACTGTGGTTTGTAAAAATTCAATTGTTGTTTATAGAATTATTAAGATTATAATAGTTTTTATATTTAAGGAAAATATATTTCTTATTTGCATACTTGCATTTTTGTACTTATGAGATTAAACTGTGTTAAGTTAAGGTGTGTACTGGAATGGTACATACTTTTGTGTATCATTCTAATTATTAGTACAGAAGAAGGATGAGTCTTTAGATGAGTTTCTAAAAGCATGGAGGAGGAAGGAAATGTATGGAATAGAGAATGAAAGGATAAAGGTGTTTGTCCCGTCGGCTTATGGGCATTATGATGATAAATAACAAAACAATGAAATAAACTTTGTTCTTATTTACAGGATAGAGTTTTTGCCATAACAGTCATGAAATAAGCGCAAAAAATATTAACTTTACGCCGAAATTTCAATTTAACAAAAATGGCCATTATCATTAAGAAAGTCAGAACGAAGAAAGATTTTCACACTTTCATTCGTTTTAATTATGAATTATACAAGAACAATCCTTATTCTGTACCCGATTTGTACGATGACATGGTGAACACCCTAAGCAAGGATAAGAACGCCGCTTTTGAATTTTGCGAAGCTGAATATTTTCTTGCTTATAAGGATGAAAAGCCTGTGGGACGTGTGGCTGCCATTATAAATAACCGTGCCAACGAGACTTGGAACAAGAAAGAGGTACGTTTCGGATGGATTGACTTCATCGACGATGCAGAGGTTTCGAAAGCACTTATAGATGAAGTGGAAAAATGGGGAAAAGAAAGAGGCATGGAATATGTAGTAGGTCCGTTGGGATTTACCGATATGGATCCGGAAGGTATGCTGGTGGAAGGTTTTGACCAGCTTGGAACTATGTCTACTATATACAACTATCCGTATTATCCGGAACATATAGAGAAACTTGGTTTCGAGAAGGAAGCCGACTGGGTGGAGTTCAAGCTCAAAGTGCCAGAAAAACTCCCGGAGAAGTTTGTCCGTATCTCGGAAATCATTCTTCAGAAATATAATCTCAAGATTAAGAAAATCACTCGCAAGGAACTGAAAGAAAAGAATTACGGACAGAAGATATTCGACCTGATAAACGAGGCATATGCTCCGCTTTACGGATTTTCGAAGATGACCCAGGGACAGATAGATCAGTACATAAAGATGTATCTGCCCGTGATTGACCTTCGTATGGTGTCGTTGGTGGAAGATGCAGCAGGCGAGCTTGTGGCCGTTGGTATATCAATGCCGTCGCTTTCAGTTGCTCTTCAGAAGGCTAAAGGTAAGATGCTTCCGTTCGGATGGTACCATCTGCTTAAGGCTCTTTTCATCAAGAAACCTAAGATTCTTGACCTGTTGTTGGTAGGAGTAAAGCAGGAATATCAGAGTAAGGGCGTAAATGCACTGTTGTTCTACGACCTGGTGCCTGTATATAAGGAAATGGGATTCGAGTACGGCGAGAGTAATCCAGAACTGGAAGAAAACAAGAAAGTGCAGTCGCAGTGGAGTGCGTTCGAATCTGAGCAGCACAAGCGCCGCCGTGCTTATAAGAGAAAAATTAATTGATACAGTTGACAAGTTGATGAGTTGACAAGTTGAAAAGGTTGCCATTCGGTTGAAAGCCTTGTCGACTTGTAACTGAAGCCTTGTCACCTAAAATAAAAATACAATGGATGAACTGAATCAGAATATTAATGCTTCGGAACCTCAGGTGTCGTATACGGAAGAAAACATCCGCCACTTGAGCGACATGGAACATGTGCGTACCCGTCCGGGTATGTACATCGGACGTCTGGGCGACGGCTCGCAGGCAGAGGACGGTATATATGTGTTGCTTAAGGAAGTGGTGGACAACAGTATTGACGAATTCAAGATGGGGGTAGGTAAGCGTATTGACATTACTCTGGAGGATAATCTCAGGGTGTCGGTGCGCGACTATGGCCGTGGTATCCCTTTGGGAAGCCTTGTGGATGCAGTGTCCATGCTGAATACCGGAGGTAAATACGATACTAAGGCTTTCAAGAAAAGTGTCGGACTTAACGGTGTGGGTGCAAAAGCTGTGAATGCACTAAGCGTGAAGTTTATTGCACGAAGTGTGCGCGACGGGCAGATGCGTGAGGCTATATTCGAAAGAGGCGAGCTTATAAGTGACACTACTTCGGCTACAGAGGAGGATAACGGAACGTTTATATTCTTCGAACCGGACAACACTCTGTTTCTGAACTATCATTTCCGTCCGGAGTTTATTGAAACGATGCTCCGTAATTATACTTACCTGAATACCGGGTTGTCCATCTATTACAACGGGCGACGCATTGTGAGCCGAAACGGACTGGAGGACTTGCTTAACGATAATATGACGGCACAGGGTATTTATCCTATAGTACATCTGACAGGCGAGGACATTGAGATAGCGTTTACACACAGCCCTCAGTATGGTGAGGAGTATTATTCGTTTGTCAACGGACAGCACACCACACAGGGAGGTACGCATCAGAGTGCTTTCAAGGAACATATAGCCCGTACTATAAAGGAATTCTATGGCAAGAATCTGGAATATCAGGACATACGTAACGGTCTGGTGGCTGCCATTGCCATAAATGTGATAGAACCTACATTCGAGAGTCAGACAAAAATAAAATTAGGTTCACTTACTATGGCTCCGGAGAAAGATACCGACGGTAATCCGTATCCGCTTTCAGGGGTTAGTGTGAATAAGTTTGTGGGAGATTTCATAAAGATTAATGTAGATAATTATCTTCACAAGCATCCGGATGTGGCAGAGGCTTTGTTGCAGAAGATACAGGAGTCCGAAAAGGAAAGAAAAGCCATTGCCGGAGTGACGAAAATAGCTCGTGAAAGGGCTAAGAAGGCAAACCTGCATAACCGTAAGCTGCGTGACTGCCGTATACATCTGAATGATGTGAAATCCGGCAAGAAGGACGAAGAAAAAGACCCTCGTCTGGATAGTGCCATATTCATCACCGAGGGTGATTCGGCAAGTGGTTCTATAACGAAGAGTCGCGATGTGAATACACAGGCTGTTTTCAGTTTGCGCGGTAAACCGCTCAACTCTTTCGGTCTTACCAAGAAGGTGGTTTATGAAAATGAGGAATTCAATCTCCTTCAGGCTGCTCTCAATATCGAGGACGGACTGGACGGACTGAGATATAATAAGGTGATTGTGGCTACAGATGCCGATGTGGACGGTATGCACATACGTCTGCTGATGATAACTTTCTTCCTGCAGTTCTTTCCGGATTTGATAAAAAAAGGTCATGTATATATACTTCAGACACCTTTATTCCGTGTTAGAAACAGGAAAAAAGGCACTTATGTGACACGCTACTGTTATACTGACGAGGAGAGGCTTGCTGCAATAGAAGAACTTGGGCCTAACCCGGAAATAACCCGATTCAAAGGTCTGGGAGAAATCTCTCCGGACGAGTTCCGTAACTTTATCGGTGAGGATATGCGTCTGGAACAGGTTACATTGAGAAAAACAGATGCGGTGAAGGAACTTCTGGAATTCTACATGGGAAAGAATACAATGGAAAGACAGAACTTCATCATTGAGAATCTGGTGGTTGAGGAAGACGTTAATTTGTAAATGAAATGAAAAAAGCAATATTCCCCGGTACATTCGATCCGTTTACTATCGGACATTTTTCGGTCGTGAAACGTGCCTTAACCTTTATGGACGAGGTGGTGATTGGTATCGGTATAAATGAGAGCAAGCGTACATGGTTTCCTACTGAGAAGCGTGTGGAGATGATTAGCCAACTTTATGCGGACGAACCGAGAATAAAGGTTGCTGCATATTCCGGGCTTACAATAGATTTTGCACGCGAATGCGGTGCCCAGTTTATAGTAAGAGGTATACGTACAGTGCGTGATTTCGAATATGAAGAGACCATTGCCGACATAAACCGTAAGATGGCAGGTATAGAAACAATATTATTGTTTACAGAACCTGAACTCACTTCGATAAGCTCTACTATTGTGCGCGAGCTTTTGCAGTTTGGCAAGGATGTTACTCCTTTCCTTCCTGAAGGTATGAAACTTTAATTTTGCCAAGAAATATGAAATTGAAGCTGTTTTTTACTATATGTTTATTTATGGGTACAACACTATTTGTTGATGCTCAGAATAAATTACTGAACTCTCCGGCCAGAAAATTGCAATTGGCGGAGTTCGCCATAGCCAATCTTTATGTAGATGATGTGGATGAAGACAAACTTGTGGAAGATGCCATAATAAAGATGCTTGAAGAACTGGACCCGCATTCCACTTATTCAAATCCTGAAGAGGTAAAAAAACTGAATGAACCTCTTGTAGGTAATTTTGATGGTATCGGAGTGCAGTTTAATATGGCTACGGATACACTGTTCGTAATACAGCCAGTGTCCGGAGGACCGTCTGAAAAGGTTGGTATTCTGGCAGGCGACCGTATTATAGAGGTGAACGATACTGTAATAGCCGGAGTCAAGATGAGTACGGAGGAGGTGATGCGCCGTCTGCGTGGTCCGAAAGGAACAAAAGTAAATCTGAAGATAATGCGTCGCGGAGTGAAGGAATTATTGCCTTTCACCGTCAAGCGCGACAAGATACCTGTATACAGCCTTGATGCTTCGTATATGATGACCAAGACTACAGGATATATCCGTATCAGCCGTTTTGCAGCTACTACTGCAGATGAGTTCGAGGATGCTCTTCATAAACTTCAGGATGAGGGTATGCGTAATCTTATTCTTGACCTTCAGGGAAATGGAGGGGGGTATCTTAATGCTGCCATAGAGATAGCAAACCATGTGTTGGAGAAAGGCGAACTGATTGTCTATACTGAAGGGAAACGCAATCCGCGCACAGAGTTCAAGGCTCGTGGAAACGGTGATTTCCGCAAAGGGAAGCTGGTGGTACTTGTAGATGAATTCTCTGCTTCGGCCAGCGAAATCGTAACTGGAGCCATTCAGGATTGGGACAGAGGAACAGTAGTGGGCAGACGTACATTCGGAAAAGGACTTGTTCAGAGACCTATCGACCTTCCGGACGGTTCAATGATACGTCTTACTGTGGCACGCTATTACACTCCTTCGGGCAGATGTATTCAGAAGCCGTACGAAAGTATAGAACAATACAACAGAGACCTTATAGAAAGGTATAATCGTGGTGAGATGCAGAGTGCCGACAGCATTCATTTCCCTGATTCACTGAAAACAAAGACACTTAAGAAAGGACGTATAGTATATGGTGGAGGAGGTATAATGCCTGACTACTTTGTGCCTATAGATACTACATATTATACAGATTATTATTTGGCACTGCGTGATAAGGGAGCTATTGTCCAACAGAATCTTAAACTGATAGATGCTTATCGTAATGAATGGAAAGCGAAATACAAGACATTCGACCGGTTTAACAAGAAATTTGATGTTACGGACAAGATGTTGGACGATTTGATTGCTCTTGGCAAGACAATGGGAATAGAATATAAGGAAGAGGAATACAAAACAGCTCTTCCACTTATAAAGACCCAGCTGAAGGCACTTATAGCACGCGACTTGTGGGATATGAACGAATATTTCCAGGTTATAAACTCGATGAATGAAACGGTACAGAAGGGACTTGAGTTGATTGAAGATTAGTTGATGAGGTCTTTTTTAGTTACGAGATGACGAGTTGACAAGGTTACCATCCGGATGGAGAACTTGGTCAACTTGTAACAGAAGTCTAGTCAACTCAAATTAAAGAATTATTTCCTTAATTGTTTGTAATAATGATGGAAATAGTCTAACTTTGCCAAGTCAAAATGCCTTTAATGGAGACTATTTTAGTTTTAATAATTAAATAATTTAAAATCAATCATTTATGTGGTTAAGTAATTCATCTATTGGTAGGAAAGTGGTGATGAGCGTTACAGGTATCGCCCTTGTCCTGTTTCTGACATTTCACATGGCGATGAACCTTGTTGCATTGTTCTCGGGTGAGGCATACAACATGATTTGCGAATTCCTGGGTGCTAACTGGTACGCATTGGTTGCAACAGTAGGTTTGGCTGCCTTGTTTGTAATTCACATCATTTACGCTTTCTGGTTGACTATCCAGAACCGTGCTGCACGTGGTAACGAACGTTACGCAGTTACAGTTAAGCCAAAGAACGTAGAATGGGCTTCACAGAACATGCTTGTTCTTGGTATCATCGTGATTTTGGGATTGGCACTTCACTTTGTCAATTTCTGGTACAAAATGCAGTTTGCTGAAATTATCGGCGACCCTATGTTAGGCGGTCTTCACGCAACAGACGGTTACGGTTACATCATGCAGACATTCTCTAATCCGGTATTCTTCGTATTGTACCTTATCTGGTTGGCAGCTCTTTGGTTCCACCTTACTCACGGATTCTGGAGTTCTATGCAGTCATTGGGTTGGAACAACAAGACTTGGATCAACCGCTGGAAATGCATCTCTAACATCTATTCAACAATCATCGTGTTGGGATTTGCTGTAGTAGCAATCGTATTCTTCCTGAAGAACATGATGGGTTGCGGTGCTTGCTAATTGAAAAGTGTAACTGATTAAATTGAAAAACATTATGACTAAAGTTTTAGATTCTAAGATTCCTGAAGGCCCAATAGCTGAGAAATGGACTAACTATAAAGCTCACCAGAAATTGGTGAACCCGGCTAACAAACGCCGCTTGGATATCATCGTTGTAGGTACAGGTTTGGCAGGTGCTTCTGCTGCCGCTTCACTTGGTGAAATGGGATTCCGTGTATTGAACTTCTGTATCCAGGACTCTCCACGCCGTGCACACTCTATCGCTGCACAGGGTGGTATCAATGCTGCTAAGAACTATCAGAACGACGGTGACTCTGTATATCGTCTTTTCTACGATACAGTGAAAGGTGGTGACTATCGTGCTCGTGAAGCTAACGTTTACCGTCTTGCTGAAGTATCAAATAATATTATCGATCAGTGCGTTGCGCAGGGTGTTCCTTTCGCTCGCGAATACGGTGGTACACTTGCTAACCGTTCTTTCGGTGGTGCACAGGTATCTCGTACTTTCTATGCTAAAGGTCAGACTGGTCAGCAGTTGCTTCTCGGCGCATATTCTGCATTGAGCCGTCAGGTAGGTGTAGGTACAGTTAAATTATACACTCGTTATGAAATGCTTGACGTGGTTTTGGTTGAAGGCCGTGCTCGCGGTATCATCGCAAAGAACCTCGTAACTGGTAAACTTGAACGTTTCGCTGCTCACGCAGTAGTTATCGCTACTGGTGGTTACGGTAACACTTACTTCCTTTCTACTAACGCTATGGCATGTAACGTAACAGCTGCTATGTCTTGCTACCGTAAGGGAGCTATGTTTGCTAACCCAGCTTACGTTCAGATTCACCCAACATGTATCCCTGTACACGGTGACAAGCAGTCTAAGCTTACACTTATGTCAGAATCACTTCGTAACGACGGTCGTATCTGGGTTCCTAAGAAACTTGAAGATGCAAAAGCACTTCAGGCTGGAACTAAGAAGGGTAGCGATATCCCAGAAGAAGACCGCGACTATTATTTGGAACGCCGTTATCCTGCATTCGGTAACCTTGTTCCACGTGACGTTGCTTCACGTGCTGCTAAGGAACGTTGCGACCACGGATACGGTGTTAACAACACAGGTCTTGCCGTATTCCTTGACTTCTCTGAAAGTATCGAACGCCTCGGTCTTGATGTAGTTCGTCAGCGTTACGGTAACCTCTTCGATATGTACGAAGAAATCACAGACGTTAATCCGGGTGAACTTGCAAAAGAAATCAACGGACGCAAATACTATAACCCAATGATGATTTATCCTGCTATCCACTATACAATGGGTGGTATTTGGGTTG
>artificially_reared_1__coassemble_242_pt1 | contig 36586 bp, 23 predicted proteins | sample artificially_reared_1__metabat2_low_PE_002 | metagenome-assembled genome bin artificially_reared_1 | reverse complement strand
TGCTGGTATATTTGAAGGCTCAACGTAAAAACGGCTCACCCGATTTTTAGTGGGGAAGTTTAATAATTTACTATATTTGCATTATGGAAAATAATGCATTTTTATCACTGGTAAGCTTAATGCTTCCTTCAAATATCTTATCAAGATTTACACTCGTAAAAGTTGAAAGTACGGATGATACTGTTTCCATCCATCTGGATGAGAAGATACCATCTGACTGTCAGAGTAATCCCAATATAGAATCCAAAGGCTTCCTGTCTTCTGTGAAAGTACGAGACTTTCCAATCCGTGATAAGCCGGTCAACCAGATAGTCCGTCGCTACCGCTGGTTTGATCTACATACAGCCAAGTGTTTTACTCTTCCGTATGATGATATCAAGTCTGAAAAACCGCTTTGCTACATTTGCCAATGGAGATACAAGAAAACAGCTGTTGGCCAGAAGCCGTTACCTGCTGTTCAAGTAATCGGAAAAATGGACACAAAGTCATAAACTGCGAGCATCCATACTTTTATAGCTATATCCGGATATAAAGGAAGCCTATCAACTGACCCACTCATTAAGAATGAGCTTCAATAAAAACAAAACTAAGGATGAAAATCGGCTTTCACTGGCCAAGATGGTATAACAAGTAGACATTGCGGGATTTAAAAGCTTCAATGTCATTGCATCGCCCCTGTATGAGCACTATGATGAAGTACTTAACTTTTTCAATAATAGGTCAACCAATGCATTTGCTGAATCGTTCAATGCAAAAATCAAACAGTTCAGGGCACAGCTTAGGGGAGTTATTGATTTCAAGTTCTTTTTCTTTAGGTTGATGCAATTTTATGCCTAGCCCCACTAAAAATCGGGTGAGCAATGATTCGTAATGAATGAAAGTGAAAGATAATAATACGTTTTAAAAATAAGAAAGGCTTGTCTCTATTATGAATAAGATCATACTGAGAAAGCCTTTCTGTCAATACATATAAAACCAAAACTGATTCCTGCTTAAACGTGTTTATATATATTTTTCTATGCGATGCATTGCCTCTATACAGTCGTCACGTCTGCCGAAAGCTGTCAGTCGAAGGAAGCCTTCACCGGAAGGACCGAAACCGACGCCGGGAGTTCCTACTACATTTGCATCGTTGAGTAACTTGTCAAAGAATTGCCATGATGAATACTCTACAGGTGTTTTTAGCCATAGATAAGGAGAATTACAACCTCCGTAAACTTTCATTCCTACTTTTTGCAGTCCTTCACGCATTATACGTGCATTTTCCATATAGTAGTCTATGTTTGCTTTTACCTGTTCTTTTCCGTCTTCAGAATAGATAGCCTCGGCAGCACGCTGAGTCACATAACTTGTACCGTTGAATTTTGTACATTGTCTTCTGAGCCACAGTCTGTTCAACTGTATGTCATCTCCGTTGCAGTCTTTGGCTGTTACCTCGTCTGGTATTATGGTATATCCGCAGCGTACTCCTGTAAATCCTGCAGTTTTAGAGAAACTTCTGAATTCTATGGCACATCTTCTGGCTCCTTCTATTTCGTATATAGAATGTGGTACATCTTCTTCACGGATAAAAGCTTCATATGCTGCATCAAAAAAGATTATTGAATTGTTTGCTATGGCATAGTCAACCCATTTCTTCAATTCTGCTTTTGTAAGTGTTGTGCCTGTCGGGTTATTGGGATAACACAGATATATGATATCTACTTGTTCCGATGGTAATGAAGGTACAAAGTTATTTTCTTCTGTACATGGCAAGTATGTAATGTCGCTCCAGCATCCGTTTTTATTTAAGATACCGGCTCTTCCTGCCATTACGTTACTGTCTACGTAAACCGGATAAACGGGATCTGTAACAGCTATTCTATTGTTTTTATTGAAGATGTCACCTATGTTTCCTGTGTCACTTTTTGCACCGTCGTTTATAAAGACTTCGTGATTAGACAGTTTTATACCCCTAGGTTCAAAATCATTCTTTATTATAGCTTCAATAAGAAAATCATATCCTTGCTCCGGACCATATCCATGAAATGATGCCAAATGTGAGAGTTCATCTGTAGCACGATGCATTGCTTCTATACATGCTTGTGCTATTGGGCGTGTAACATCTCCTATTCCAAGGCGTATAAGATTCTTATCTGGATGCTCATTTTTGAAAGCATTGACTTTTTTTGCAATATCCGAGAATAGATAACTTCCCGGTAGTTTTATGAAATTATCATTTATAAGTGCCATAATTTATTCGTTTACATTTATTTCTCCGTCGAATACTCTGACGGCAGGTCCTGTCATATATACGTGATTATCTGCACTGTCCCACTTTATTTGAAGTGTTCCTCCATCCATTATTATGGATGATGTTCTTCCACTTTTCCCACAGTGTGCTGCTGCCACTGCTGTGGCACAGGCTCCTGTTCCACATGCCATTGTTATTCCAGAGCCACGTTCCCATACTCTCATTCTTATATCTCCGTTTTTGAGTATTTGGGCAAATTCCACATTCACTCTGTCTGGAAATAAAGGGTGTCTTTCCAATAGTGGTCCGATTTCTGAAATATTTACTTTAGACAGATCATCAACAAATATAACAAGGTGTGGATTTCCCATTGAAACAGCTATACCGTCACTGAAACAATATCCGTCACCTAACTGTACTTTATGTATATCACTTGGTTGTCCCATGTCTACAGTAACGGTATCTACTGTATTATTATGTGTGATATGAAGTTTGAGAACCTTTATGCCTGAAAGAGTTTCCAAAGTAACCTCTGATTTTGCAGTCAGTCCTTCTTCGTACAGATATTTACCTATACACCTGCTGGCATTGCCACACATTTTTGCTTCCGAGCCATCCGCATTGAATATACGCATACTGAAATCTGCTATTTCAGAAGGACATATCAGAACAAGTCCGTCACTACCTATTCCTGTATGCCGGCAACTCCATTCCACAGCTAATTTCTCAGGCTCCTTCAGTGGATATAATAGTGTATTTACATATATGTAGTCATTGCCGGCACCGTGCATTTTTGTAAATCTGATATTCATCTTTTTATTTTTTTATTTTTAATAAGCTGCTTCGTGTACTCCGGCTACAGCGCGTCCGCTAGGGTCATTCATACCTTTAAAGGAAACGTCCCAGGCTAACGCTTCTGCTGTTGAGCAAGCTACACTTGGAATACTAGGTACTGATTTCGCCGCCGAAGCACTTGGGAAGTGTTCTTCAAATATACTCCGGTAATAATATTCTTCCTTGTTTTGAGGAGGGTTGATCGGGAAGCGTTCTGCGGCATGTGCCATTTGTTCATCACTCACAGCTTCTGCTGTTATTGCTTTAAGCGTATCTATCCATGAATATCCCACTCCATCCGAGAATTGTTCCTTTTGTCTCCATGCTACTTCTTGCGGAAGAAGTTCAGAGAAAGCATCACGAACAACTTTCTTTTCAATCTCTTTTCCAGGACACATTTTAACAGCTGGATTCAGGCGCATTGCAACATCCAGAAATTCTTTGTCGAGGAATGGTACTCTTCCTTCCACTCCCCATGCGGACAACGATTTGTTTGCTCGCAGACAGTCGTAAAGATGGAGCTTAGATAATTTACGTACAGTTTCTTCATGGAATGCACGTGCATCTGGTGCTTTGTGGAAATACAGATAGCCACCGAATACTTCATCGGCACCTTCACCGCTCAGTACCATCTTTATACCCATTGATTTTATGACTCTGGCAAGTAGATACATTGGCGTGGATGCTCTGACAGTTGTAACGTCGTAAGTTTCGATGTAGTATATAACATCTCGTATGGCATCAAGACCTTCTTGTATAGTATAGTTTATTTCATGATGTACAGTACCTATGTGGTCTGCCACAAGGCGTGCCTTTTCCAAATCAGGTGCACCTTTCAGACCAACGGCAAACGAGTGTAGCTGTGGCCACCATGCATCTTGCTTGCCATCTGTTTCAACCCTCTTATCTGCAAATAATTTTGCTACTGCAGATATTACCGATGAATCAAGTCCTCCAGAAAGTAATACACCGTAAGGTACATCACTCATCAGTTGTCTTTTTACGGCATCTTCCAATGCTTTGCGTACATCTTCTACCTGAGTTTTATAGGCTTCATCAGCAGGCAAATCTGTATATCTGTCTTTTACTGTTTCATATTCATTCCAGTCGCGTTTATACCACTTGTGCATTTTCCCTTCCTTGCTCCAATAGTAGTGTCCCGGCAGAAAAGGTTCATATTCATCGCACAGTCCTTCTAATGCTTTCAGTTCGCTGGCGCAATATACCTTGCCGTCCGTATCATGACCTATGTACAATGGAATCACGCCAATCGGATCACGGGCTATCAGGAATTCGTCACGTTCTTCATCATATAGTGCAAAAGCGAATATTCCACTAAGTTTTTCAATGAAATCTATTCCATACTGGCGATAAAGTGCAAGTATTACTTCACAGTCGCTTCCTGTCTGGAACTCATATTTACCTGCAAATTCAGCTCTTATATCACGATGATTATATATTTCACCGTTTACAGCCAGTATTTGTTTTTTGTCTGGCGAATATAATGGTTGTCCGCCACTTTGTGGATCAACTATTGACAATCGTTCGTGTGCCAGGATGGCTGAACCACCACAATAAATACCACTCCAGTCCGGTCCGCGGTGGCGTATGCGTTTCGCCATAGTAAGAGCTTTTTGTCTCAATTCAGGCGATTGTTGCTTTATATTGAAGATACATGCTATACCACACATAAGTTTGATTTTTTTAGAGTTTGAGTTTTGAGTTTGTTTTTTTAGGTGATAAGTTGACGAGTTGACAAGGCTTTTCGTCCGGATGGAAGCCTTGCCAACTTGTAACTGTATTCTTGCAACCTTTAAGAAAACATTTTATCTATTTCGATTGCTGCACGTCTTCCCGCAGCTATACATTTCACTACGAGCGAAGGACCTGTAGCTGCATCACCTGCTACTACAGCATTTTTGGGAAGTTCCGGCATTTGAGGTTTCAGGAATCCCATTGCCAGAAGAACCAAATCAGCCTTTATTGTTTCTTTTTTTCCTGTAGGTTTCATAGTAGGACGTCCTCCGTCTGCTGCAGGTATCCATTCTACCTCTTCCACTTCTACGCCTGTTACTTTTCCATTCTTACCTATGAATTTATTTGAATTCAGACACCAGCGGCGTGTACATCCTTCTTCATGGCTTGAACTTGTTTTCAGAACCACAGGCCATTGTGGCCACGGAGTGGCAGGATTATGACCAACAGGTGGTTTAGGCATTATTTCTATCTGAGTAACACTGATAGCTCCCTGTCTGTGCGATGTTCCTATACAGTCGCTACCGGTATCACCGCCACCGATAACCAGCACATGTTTTCCACGTGCAGATATTTTTTCTTTTTCAGGAATTTCTATTCCTGCAAGGGTTCTGTTCTGTTGTGCCAGCATCTCCATTGCAAAATGTATACCTGAAAGTTCGCGTCCCGGAATAGCCAGGTCGCGTGCTTGTGGAGTTCCTGTACATATAGCATAAGCATCGAAACCTTCTGGCAGATTTCCCAGGTCAATCTCTGCATTGGTCTTGAAAACGATACCTTCTGCTTCCATAATATTTAACCTGCGTTCAATTATGTTCTTACCTAATTTGAAATTAGGGATACCGTATCTCAGTAATCCACCTGCCATTTCATCGCGCTCGAATACTGTAACTTCAAATCCGCGTCGATTGAGCTGATTGGCAGCAGCCAGTCCTGCAGGACCGGAACCTATAACAGCCACCTTTTTACCATTCCTTTCATATTTCTTAGGAACAATATATCCTTCGCGGAATGCTGCTTCTATTACGGCAGCTTCATCTTCGCGTATTGTAACCGGTGAATCAATACTGAGTTTCAGAACGCATGATTTTTCGCATAGTGCCGGGCAGATTCTTCCTGTGAATTCAGGAAAATCATTTGTGGCACTTAGTATTTCATAAGCTTTACGCCAGTCGCCTTTGCATAATGCATCTTGAAATTCAGGAGGTCTGTTTCCTAACGGACATGCCCAATGGCAGAATGGTACTCCGCAGTCCATGCATCTGCTGGCCTGCAATTTACGTTCACTGGTATTTAGTGTTTGTTCTACTTCACTGTAATCGGCAATACGTTCATGTATAGGACGATAGCCGGCCTCTTGTCGAGGTATATTTAGAAATGCTTTAGGATTTCCCATGTTGGTCAATTAAGAATTAATAATTAAAAATTAAGAGTGATGTCATCTACTCATTCTTAATTATTAATTGTTCATTATTCATTATTAATAGTCTCTCTGTACCTCCGCAATTTTCTGTTGCAGTTTTCTCATTTGTTCTTCTGCCAGAACGCGTTTGTATTCTATCGGAGTCACTTGAATGAACTCATCGATGTGCTCTTGCCATTCGTCAAGAATTGTACGTGCCAGTTTAGAACCGGTAAATTTCCAATGGCGCTCGATAAGCTCTTTCAGCTCTTTACGAGATGCTGAATCCTCAAGAAGATTAAGTTCTACCATTTCCATATTGCAGAAATAGTCGAATTTATGTTCTGGATCCCATACATAAGCTATACCTCCACTCATACCTGCAGCAAAGTTTCTTCCTGTATCGCCAAGTACTACAACGCGTCCTCCGGTCATATATTCGCAACAGTGGTCTCCAACACCTTCTACTACTGCTATTGCACCTGAATTTCTTACTGCAAACCTTTCGCCTACACGTCCGTTTATGTAAACTTCACCTTTTGTAGCACCATACATAAGAGTATTTCCTGCAATAGTGTTCTTTGATGCGTCAAACAATGAACCTGAAGGAGGTAACAGACAGATTCGTCCACCGCTAAGTCCTTTTCCTACATAGTCGTTTGCTTCACCTTCCAGACGGAATGTTACTCCCGATGTAAGGAATGCTCCGAAACTTTGTCCGGCAGAACCTTTGAATTTTACGTTGATGGTACTATCAGGTAGTCCTTCGTGTCCGTATCTTCTAGCCACTTCACCAGAAAGCATTGCGCCTGCAGAGCGATCTGTGTTTGCTATGGTATATTCCAATTCAACAGTTTTCTTATTTTCTAAAGCATCTTTTGCAGCTGCAATCATGGCTCTGTCTTTTATTCCAAGCAAATCAAGTGGTTTGTCTGCTGAGTGATGTATTTCTGCATCGCTGTTAATCTTATGCAGTATTCGTCCAAAGTCAAGACCAATCATTTTTCCTTTCCTTTCACAGTTGTCAGGTAAAATAAGATCTGTACGACCAACTATATCTTCCAACTTTGTGAATCCCATTTCTGCCAGATATTCTCTAACCTCTTCTGCAAGGAATCTGAAGTAGTTTACCACATACTTATAGTGACCACGGAAGTGTTCTCTCAGTTTTTCATCCTGAGTAGCTACACCTACAGGACATAGGTTAGTATGACATTTTCTCATCATTACACATCCCAAAACAATCAGGACAGAAGTTCCGAAAGCAAATTCTTCTGCACCAAGCAGTGCCATACTTATTATGTCACGTCCTGTTTTAAGCTGACCGTCTGTTTGTAAGCGAACTTGTCCTCTCAATCCATTAAGAACCAATGTCTGCTGTGTTTCGCTAAGACCAATCTCAGGTGGAATTCCGGCATATCTCATTGATGATGCAGGAGAAGCACCAGTACCACCTTCTGCACCTGAAATTACAATCAGGTCTGCTTTTGCTTTTGCTACACCGGCGGCAATTGTTCCAACACCTGTTTCTGCTACGAGTTTGACACTAATTGCAGCGCGTGGATTGACATTTTTCAAATCATATATCAGCTGAGCAAGGTCCTCTATCGAATATATATCATGGTGTGGTGGAGGAGAAATTAGTGATATGCCCGGAATGGAGTGACGTGTACGTGCAATGACTTCATCTACCTTAAATCCTGGCAATTGTCCGCCTTCACCTGGTTTTGCTCCCTGTGCCACTTTAATTTGAATCTCTTCAGCATTAACAAGATATTCAGTTGTTACTCCAAAACGTCCTGAAGCAATCTGTTTTGTCTTGCTGCACATGCTGATATCTTCATTGTCAGTATCCGAATGATAGACAGATGTAAAACGGCTGCTGTCTTCTCCACCTTCACCGGTGTTGCTTCTTGCTCCAAGTTTGTTCATGGCCAATGCCAGAGCTTCGTGTGCCTCTTTGCTGATAGCACCAAACGACATGGCTCCTGTTACAAAGTGTCTTACAATATTCTCTACAGGCTCCACCTGATCAATACTGATTGGGTTTTTGCGGAAACTGAAGAAATCGCGCAAGAATATAGGGCTTTCCTTTTCATCAGCCTTCTGTGTGAATTCTTTGAATTTCTTGTAACTTCCTGTACGTGTAGCCAATTGCAAAAGGCTTATTGTGTCAGGATTCCATGCATGCTGTTCTCCATCTTTTCTATACGAGAACAGACCTATATGATTTAGCAGTGCATTAGCTTCATCTTCTGATATAGCAATGCCGGAACGGTGAAATTTCAAGTAATCGGTAGCGATATCCCCCATGCAGGCACCACCGATGCTAGATATTTCTGTACCAAAATATCTTTTCATTATTTCAGAGTTCAGACCGACTGCTTCGAACAGTTTTGCACCTCTGTATGAACGTATTGTACTGATACCCATTTTGCTCATGACCTTGTAGAGGCCTTTGCAAATAGCCTTGATATAATTCTTTTCGGCAGTATTATAGTCAAGCTGTACATCGCCCTTTTTAACCAGTCCGTCTATTACCGCAAAAGCCATGTAAGGACATATGGCACTTGCACCATATCCTAATAATAGAGCTGCATGCATAACTTCGCGTGCTTCACCGCTTTCCACTATTAATGCAGTCTGTACGCGTTTCTGTACAGAAATCAGATGATGGTGCACGGCACTGACAGCCATAAGTGACGGTACTGGAGCATATTGTGCATCTACATCCCTGTCGGATAATACTATATAGTTGGCACCTGCATCTACAGCTTCTTCTGCACTCTTACACATGTTTTCAATAGCCTGTCTCAATCCGTCTTCGCCCTCCTCAGCCTTGAAAACCATTTTCAGTTTTACAGTACTGAATCCTTTATATCTGATGTTGCAGAGAATGTCAAGCTGTGTGTTTGTCAGAACAGGATGAGGCAGACGTACCATTTTGCAGTGACCTGCACTTGGACTAAGTATATTACTTCCTACAGCACCTATATATTCAGTTAGCGACATTACCAATTCTTCTCGGATAGGGTCTATTGCAGGATTGGTTACCTGAGCAAACTGTTGACGGAAATAATTGAACACCGACTGTGGCTTTTCACTTAGTACGGCAAGCGGAGTGTCATTACCCATCGAGGCTGTAGGTTCTGCTCCAGTTGCACACATTGGTGTAAGTGTGCGTTCCACATCTTCGCGGGTATATCCGAATATACGCAGTTTTCTGCCTGCATCTTTTACAGAATTCTCTACTTTACGTCCGCTTCTGAGGGTGTCAAGTTCTATTCTATTGGCTGCAAGCCATTCTGTATAAGGCAGTGCAGAAGCCAAATCTTCCTTAACCTCTTTATCGTAGAATATTTTTCCTTCCTGAGTATCAATTAATAAAATCTTTCCTGGCTGAAGTCTTCCTTTAGCTTCTATCTCATCTGGATTAAAACTTATAGTACCTGTTTCACTGGCAACTACCATTGTACCGCTTTTTGTAACCAGCCATCTGGCAGGACGCAATCCGTTTCTGTCAAGCATACCTCCGGCATATCTGCCGTCGCTGAAAAGTAATGCAGCCGGACCGTCCCAAGGTTCCATCAGAATGGAATGGTATTCGTAGAAATCTTTCAGTTTCTGGCTGATAGGATTCTTTTCGTTTATTGATTCCGGTACCATCATTGCAAGTGCATGTGGCAGGCTTAGTCCTGACATTACGAAGAATTCCAGTACATTGTCCATAGATGCACTGTCACTCATTCCGGACTGGATTATAGGGCGTATTTTAGAAATGTCACCAAGTTTTTCAGATGACAACACACTTTCTCTTGCTTCCATCCATGCACGGTTACCTCTGATTGTGTTTATTTCACCGTTGTGTGCCATCATTCGGAATGGCTGAGCCAAACTCCATGTAGGGAATGTATTGGTACTGAATCGTGAGTGAACCAATGCCAATGCACTTGTGAAATATGGTTGTGTAAGGTCAGCGTAATACTCACGCAGTTGTGTCGACGTAAGCATTCCTTTATAAACCATGTTTTTGCTAGATAGTGAAACTATATAAAAGTCTTTGTGTTGTATTTTATTTTCGATTTTCTTTCTGATTATATACAGTTTTTTTTCCAGTTCGGTTTCATCAGTTCCGGCTGTAACGAAAATCTGTTTTACGTCTGGTTCTGTAGCTTGCGCGTCTTTGCCCAAAATATCTGAGTTTACAGGAACTGTGCGTACATGCATCAATGTCATTCCTTCTCTCTCAATTTCCTCAATCATTACACTCATTATATCCTGCTGGATATCTTTATCCTTAGGCATAAACACAAGCCCGGTTCCGTATTTACCCTTTTCTGGAACAGGAATACCTTGTAATAGAATGAATTCATGCGGTATCTGAACCATGATACCCGCACCATCACCTGTTTTGCTGTCAGCGCCTTCTGCTCCGCGATGTTTCATATTCTCCAATACTTTCAGCGCGGAGTCTATCAGTTCGTGCGACTTTGCACCGTGCAGGTTTACTATCATACCTACACCACAGGCGTCATGCTCGTTTGTTGGATTATACAATCCTTGTTGAGCATTTTTTCTGATAAAATGATTCTCTTTCATTGTGTTTTGGTTTCTTTATGTATTGAATTCTCGTTTGATTGTATTATTTTGTACCGCAAAAATATGAATTTATGTCTCTTGTGAATATTATTATGACTTATTTTTGAAAAAAAAGATAGAGACTTATAAAAAATGCTTATATGTTCTTTGAAATATAATATTTTGTCTTACGGAATGAAGTTAAAAGATGTGTTAATTGTTTTGATTTGAAACATTGTCTTGTGAGCTTTTAAAAAAAAGATATTCTACAACATGTTTGTAAGTTTTAAAATACTTATTTTTGTAATGAATGAAAACAAGTATATAAATATGTGTGGAATCGTAGGATATATTGGCAAGCGTCAGGCATGGCCTGTGCTTGTCGAGGGTCTTCGTAAATTAGAGTATAGGGGATATGACAGTGCAGGAGTTGCACTTGTAAATACTTCCGGAGACTTGAAAGTATATAAATCAGTAGGAAAAGTTGCCGATCTGGAACATGCTGTAATAGGTAAGGATACATTGGCATCGACAGGAATTGCCCATACGCGTTGGGCTACTCATGGCGAGCCAAGTACGGCAAATTCTCATCCTCATACCTCAATGGATGGACGTCTTGCTTTAGTACATAATGGTATAATTGAAAATTATGCAGTACTTAAGCAGAAACTCATAGACAAAGGATATGTATTTAAGAGTAGTACTGATACTGAAGTATTGGTTCAGTTGATAGATTATATTCAGACAGAAGGAAATATTGATCTTCTTACGGCATTACAGTTGGCACTTAAAGAAGTTATTGGTGCATATGCTATTGCTATAGTAGACCGAAATCATCCGGAGACTATAATTGCCGCTCGTAAAAGTAGCCCATTGGTAGTTGGAATAGGAGAAGATGAATATTTTCTTGCTTCAGATGCTACTCCGATAGTTGAATACACCAACAAGGTGATATATCTTTCGGATGGAGAAATAGCCGTACTGAAAGATGGTGAGCCTATTAAGATTGTTGATTTGGACAATGTGGAATGTTCACATGAAGCGCAGACTATAGCGTTGAACATCGGACAGCTCCAGAAAGGCGGATATCCACATTTCATGATTAAGGAAATATTCGATCAGCCGGAGTGTATTGCCGATTGTATGCGTGGACGTCTTAATACGGAGACTATGTCAATATTGCTTTCGGCGGTGAAAGAACATAGAGATAAGTTTGTAAATGCCAGACGTTTTATAGTAGTTGCTTGCGGAACCTCATGGCATGCCGGATTGATAGGAAAACAACTTATAGAAAGCATGTGCCGTATACCTGTAGAGGTGGAATATGCTTCGGAGTTCCGTTACCGTAATCCTGTGATATCTGCCCAGGATGTGGTGATAGCTATTTCGCAAAGTGGTGAGACTGCCGATACGTTGGCGGCAATAGAGTTGGCACATAATAGCGGTGCTTTTGTATATGGAATATGTAATGTGGTGGGTTCGTCCATTGCACGTGCCACCGACTCAGGCTCTTACATTCACGTAGGGCCGGAAATAGGAGTTGCATCAACAAAAGCATTTACCGGTCAGGTTACGGTTCTTCTTATGTTTGCTCTTTCTCTAGCACGTGAAATGAATACAATATCATTGCGTGAATATACGGATATTGTGGCTTCGCTTAACATTATACCGGAGAAAATGCGTCAGGTATTGAAGCAAAATGACTATATAGCAGGATTATCACGTATGTTTACCTATGCCCGCAATTTCATTTATTTGGGACGAGGATATTCTTTTCCTATAGCATTGGAAGGTGCTTTAAAATTAAAGGAAATATCATATATTCATGCCGAAGGATATCCTGCTGCTGAAATGAAACACGGTCCTATAGCTCTGATAGATGCCGATATGCCTGTAGTGGTAATAGCAACTAACTCACCTCTTTATGACAAGGTGCTAAGTAATGTACAGGAGATAAAGGCACGTGGTGGAAGGGTAGTGGCTGTGGTTACAGAAGGTGACACTGTGATAAGCTCTCTTGCCGATTTCTGTATATCTGTACCGCCAGTACCCGAATGTCTTGATGCATTGGTAACATCCATTCCGCTGCAACTTATGGCGTATCATATAGCAGTGTGCAGAGGACTGGATGTCGATCGTCCGCGTAATCTGGCAAAATCAGTTACGGTGGAATAACATTATCTGAGTCGTGTAAGAGCTACTTTGATGACTTTCTGTACAGGTGCGTCCGGTTCTTCATGGAGTATTTGTCCTACAACCTTTTGCGACGGTGCTTGTGCAAATCCCAGCATAGTAAGGGCTGCCACTGCCTCTTCGAATATTTCATTGTTGGCAGCAGATATAGGTGTAGAAACATTTCCGGTGCTTTCTACACCTATATTTTGTATCTTGTCCTTGAGTTCCACTATTATACGTTGTGCTGTCTTCAATCCTATACCCTTGACCATTTTCAGCAGTTTTTCGTTTCCGGAACTTATCACATTACATAGTTCTGATGGGCTCAGTGCCGATAAAATCATTCTTGCCGTATTTCCACCTATGCCTGAAACTGTGATTAGCATAAGGAAAAGTTCTCTTTCCTGTTTGGTTGCAAATCCATAAAGAACGTAGGCATCTTCTCTGATAGCTTCGTAGATATATAGCTTTACCTCGGCTTTTCCTTGTATTGCAGAGAAAGTGTTCAGCGAGATGTTTATTCCATATCCCACACCGTTACAGTCTACTACTGCCAGAGTAGGAGTGACATCGTCTAGTTTTCCTTTTATATATTCAATCATATTTTGGTTATAAATTATAATTTAAAGGCAAAAATATAGATAATAAAGTTTTAAATCGTAAGTTGCATTCTGAATATTTCAAAAAACGTCTTGATTTTTCTCTTTAGAACGTTTCTAATTTTTTATTTTTGCATCGTCAAAAATACAAGATACATTTTTTGTGGCAAAATAAAGAGAATAAATAATTAAACACCAATAAGAATTATGAAAAAAATTAGAGCTGCCGTAGTAGGTTACGGAAACATCGGAAAATTTACAATTGAAGCTCTCGAAGCTGCTTCGGATTTTGAGATAGCAGGTGTAGTTCGCCGCAATGGCGATGTAAACAAACCAGCAGAGTTGGCACCTTATAAAGTAGTAAAGGATATAAAGGAACTTGAAAATGTTGATGTAGCTATCCTTGCAACTCCAACACGCAGTGTTGAACAGTATGCAAAAGAAATTCTTGCATTGGGTATCAATACGGTAGACAGTTTCGACATACATACGCAGATTACATCTTTGCGCCGTACATTGGGTGAAACAGCAAAAGCTCATAATGCAGTATCAATCATTGCAGCAGGATGGGATCCGGGAAGTGACTCAGTTGTACGTACTCTTCTTGAAGCCATTGCTCCAAAGGGTATTACATACACTAACTTTGGTCCGGGCCGCAGTATGGGACACTCGGTTGCAGTACGTGCAATTGCCGGTGTAAAGGATGCATTGTCTATGACTATTCCTGTTGGAACAGGCATTCACCGCCGTATGGTTTATGTGGAACTTGAAGAAGGTGCAGATTTCAAGACAGTTGAGGCTGCAATCAAGTCGGATGCATATTTCGTGAACGATGAAACACACGTTATACAGGTTCCATGTGTAGACGACCTTAATGATGTTGGTCACGGTGTAAACCTTGTACGTAAGGGTGTATCAGGTAAGACACACAATCAGTTGTTCGAGTTTGACATGAAGATTAACAACCCTGCACTTACTGCACAGGTGTTGGTTTGTGTGGCTCGTGCTTCTATGCGTCAGCAACCTGGATGTTATACAATGATTGAAGTTCCTGTAATCGACCTTCTTGAAGGTGATCGTGAAGAACTTATCGCTCACTTGGTATAAAACTGGATTTTATCAATCTTTCCATAAAATCTCTTTCCCTATAAGTTTTGGGAGAGAGATTTTTTTATTTCCTTTGCAACAGTAATATCAAAACTAAAAAATATGATTTTAGGAAGTATTGTTTGGGACGTAGATCCTATACTTTTGCGTCTTGGTTCTATCGAACTGAGATGGTACGGTTTAATGTGGGGCTTGGGATTCATACTTGCCTACGAAATGGGTTCGCGTCTTTTTAAGAAAGAAGGACATCCTGACGATTGGGCAGACAAGCTGTTTGTGTATTGTATAGTCAGTGCTGTTGTTGGAGCACGTTTGGGACATTGCCTTTTCTACGAATGGGATTATTACGGTTCTCATCCTTTGGAAATATTTAAAATATGGAAAGGAGGTCTTGCCAGTCATGGTGGGGTATTTGCATTGATACTTGCCCTTATATGGTATTCCAAGAAAGTTACACATAAAAGTGTGTGGTGGCTATTCGACCGTCTGATACCGGCAGTGGCAGTGGTGTGTGCTTGCATACGCTTTGGCAATCTTATGAATTCAGAAATATTCGGCTATCCTACTACACTTCCGTGGGGATTTGAGTTTGTACGTTCGCGTGAGTGGCAGGAACTCTATAACCAGAATGGAGTGGCACAGGCATGCCATCCCACACAGATATACGAGATGCTGTATTGTGCAGTGGCTTTTGTCTTCTCCTGGCTGGCATACCACAAGTTCGGACTCCAGAAGCGTGTAGGGCTTATTACAGGAGTGTCTCTTCTGATATTCTTTGGTGCCCGTTTGGGACTGGAATTTATCAAGAACCCTCAAGTGGCAGAAGAAGTTGGTATGACTCTGAATATAGGTCAATGGTTGAGTGTACCTTTGATATTGCTTGGAATATATCTTATAGCAACAAGCGGAAAACGTAAAGAAGCATTCTGAAATTATTTATGATAAAAACGTCTTGACGTTTTATCTAAAATGAGCTGTCGTTTCAACTAAAACGACAGCTCATTTTATTTTATATCAATATTAGAATTTCTTGAAATATCCGGATGGAGATTCTCCAGTGATTTGTTTGAAGGCACGACTGAAACTATTGGGGGAGTTGAATCCAACTTCGTATGCAGTCTGTTCTATATTCATAACTCCGTCTGACATGATTTCAATAGCCCTTACTATTCTTTGATAATTTAGATAATGTATAAAGCGAATATTTGAATTTGTGAATATTCTAGTCAGGTTTCTTTTGGACATACCGAAGTGCTTGGCTATATATTCTATAGTCAAATCCTGGTTAATATTGGATTTTATATATTCCAGAATGCCAGACAAGCGCTTGTCATCGGTTATAATAAAAGATTGTGCCGGAAAGGTAGCTTTCCGGCATATGTGTGGAATTGCTCTTAGAAAACCATAGGCAAAGGAATATATTTCCGGAGACTTGTGCATGTTTATCCTTCTTTTTTTACTTATGAAATCGAGGTTTCTGGCTGTCATTTCGTCTGTACGGAATATAGTGAAAGAATCTTCTGTCGTAGTGTTTATACGGAAATATCCTACCAGTAAAGAAATTTGTTTGTTATTGCTTGACAGTCTGTGGATTATACCTTCGGGAATCCACACTATGTGCCTCTCTGTCACGAAGTGGTTCTTTCCGTCAGTTTCTATGTGTAGTGTGCCGGAAAGTATGTATATTATCTGGTGCCGGTTGTGCGAGTGTGGATTGAGGTCTATCTCTTCTCTGCCAGTCACTTTGGTTAGAATCTCACAGTCCGGTATTTTCTCAATCAGAGAAATTCGTTTTTCTTTCCATGAATTTTCTGGCGTAAATTGCATTGTTTATGTCTTTTTGTGTAAATCAGGAACAAATGTAAAAAAATAACTTTGCGCCGTCAAATCAAATAGTATATTTATGGAAGAAAAACGTATAAAGAATAGGTCGGAACTCTTCAGAAGATATTTAGTCTTTGGAATATCTCTGTTGGTCATAGCTTTTGGTATAAGTATAATAACACGTTCTGATTTGGGTACGTCACCCATAACAAGTGTTCCCTATGTGGCAAGTCTTAACACGTCGCTTTCCTTAGGTACTTATTTCTTCTTTTTCACCATATTCCTGATTATTCTTCAGGTGATATTGTTGGGAAAGAAAGGTGTGATGGAACGTAAGGTGGAACTCCTTATGCAGTTTCCTGTTGCATTTGTCTTGTCAGTGTTTACCGATTTTGGTATGTGGGCCACTGCTTCGTGGATGCCTGAATTGTATTATGTAAAGATTGTTTCCTTAGTGGTGGGATGTCTTGTACTGGCATTCGGTATTTGTATGGAGGTTATAGCCGATGTAACTATGATTAGTGCCGAATATACAATACAGTTTGCCACAATGCGTCTGAAAAAGGACTTCGGTAGTATAAAGATATGTTTCGACGTGTCTCTTGTATTGCTTGCTGCATTAGGCTCGTGGCTGCTTTCGGGACGTATAGACGGAGTGAGAGAAGGAACTGTAATAGCGGCTCTTATTACCGGTCCGTTTGTACGTATGATAATGCCTCGTCTTGCATTCCTCAGATGCTGGCTTTCTGAAACGCACGAGAGCAATGTCCAGACTATTGCCGGAAGTAGAGAAAACCTGCCTTTGGTGATAACAATTTCGCGCGAATATGGAAGTGGTGGACATAAGCTGGGAGAGATGCTTGCCAAAGAACTTGGTATTGCATTTTATGACAGAGAGTTGATAACTCTTGTTGCCGGTGAAAGTTCTTTCAGTGAGGAATTTATTTCGAAAAACGAACAGCGTATGCCGAGCTCGTTACTTTATCAGATGATAATGCAGGACTATGAAGCACCTTTGGACAAGAGTATGTCGGCTGATGATGCTTTGTTTGTGGCACAGAGTAGGGTTATACGCCGTATATCATCAGAGAAATCATGTGTGATAGTTGGGCGTTGTGCGGATTATATTCTAAAGGACCGTCCTAATACTGTGAATATATTCTTGTATGCCGATATGCAGCATAAGGTGAAAAGAGCTGTAGCTGAATATGGAATAGCTGAAGAGCAGGCTGCAAATGTAATAGCGGATACCGACAAATCCAGGAAGGAACATTATCTTCAGTATACCGGCAGACAGTGGGGAAACTCAAGAAATTATAATGCATCGTTTGATACAGGTGTGTTCAGTTTAGAACAGATTGTAGATGTGTTGAAGAATATGTCGGCTAAGTATAGTATTTAGAATTTGACTCAAAGTTTTCTATTCTTCTCTTGCTGGAATTCCGGAATTTTGTGATTTTTGTATTACGATTGTATTTATAATCCAGATATTCTAAAATTTACAAAATCAAGCTTATGAAAAGACTTTTATTAGCAACGGTCGTTTCTATTGCCGGAGTGGCATCGCATGCAGAGGAATCCCCATTATGGATGCGCTATTGTGCTATTTCTCCTGACGGTGAGCAGATAGCTTTTACTTACAAGGGTGATATTTACACAGTTCCTGTAGGAGGTGGAAAAGCTTTGCAGATTACTTCTAATCAGGCACATGACACACATCCTGTGTGGAGTCCTGACGGTAGTAAAATTGCTTTTGCTTCAAGTAGAGAAGGAAGTATGGATATATTCATTGTTGACAGTGAGGGAGGGGTACCCAAAAGACTTACTACTCATTCCGGCAATGAAGTGCCATATGCTTTCAGCGACAATAACCACGTACTTTTTCAGGCTGTAGTAATGCCTGAAGCTGAGGATATGAATTTCCCAAGTTCACAGTTCCCACAGATATATGAGGTAGGAACAGAAGGGGGAAGACCGGTGATGTTCTCATCCATTCCAATGGAGGATATCTGTTTTAATCCGGATGGAAAGTCTTTTCTTTATCATGACAAGAAGGGGTATGAAGACGCGTGGAGAAAGCATCACACATCGTCTGTCACACGCGATATATGGCTCTGTACCGAACAGGAAGGTGCGGAAAGAAGCTATAAGAAAATAACATCTTTTGATGGAGAGGACAGAACTCCTGTATGGACTCCGGATGGAAAGTCGTTCTATTATCTGAGTGAGAGGGAAGGTAGTTTCAATATCTATAAGTCGGACATTGAAGGTAAGAATATCGTACGTCTGACATCGCATACTGACCATCCTGTACGTTTTTTGTCGGTTGCTTCAAACGGAACCTTGTGCTATGGATTTAATGGAGAAATATATACGCTGAAAGAGGGAGAACAGCCAAAGAAAGTCAATGTAAGCATTGTGTCCGACACTTATGACAAGCATGTTGTGAAATGGTTGAAATCGTCCGGTGCTACAGAGATATCAGTCTCGCCCGAAGGCAAGGAGATAGCTTTCATTCTGCGTGGTGACGTATATGTTACATCTACAGAATATAAGACTACAAAACAGATTACTGATACTCCAGAACAGGAGAGGGATATAGATTTTTCGCCAGACGGAAGAAGTATTGTCTATGCTTCTGAACGTAATGGGTTGTGGCAGATATATCAGACTTCATTGGTCAATAAAGAAGACGAACTGTTTACTTATGCCAATGATTTTAAAGAGGAAAGACTAGTGAACAGCAGTTATACATCATTCCAGCCTCAGTATAGTCCAGACGGCAAAGAGGTGGCTTTCTTGGAAAACAGAACAGAACTCCGTGTACTGAATCTGAAAACCAAGGAAGTCCGTACGGTGATGGATGGTAAGTTCGAGTATTCTTACAGTGATGGCGACCAGTGGTTTGAATGGAGTCCGGACAGCCGTTGGCTATTGTCGGGATATATTGGTCATGGAGGATGGAACAATAATGATGTTGCATTGGTCAATGCGTCCGGCAACGGTGAGATTCATAACCTGACTCAGAGTGGATATACTGACGGAGGTGCGAAATGGGTTCTTGACGGCAAGGCAATGATTTGGCAGAGCGACCGTGCGGGATATCGCAGCCACGGCAGCTGGGGAGCTGAAGATGATGTTTATATCATGTTCTTTGATCTTGATGCCTATGAACGTTTCCGTATGAGCAAAGAGGATATTTCACTTTTAGAGGAGAAGGAAAAGGAAGACAAGGAGGATGCTGAAAAGAAGGAAGCCGACAAGAAAAAAGGAAAGAAAAAAGACGGAAAGAAGGACAAGAAAGATGAAGTTAAGCCTTTGGAATTCGACCTTGAGAACTGTCGTGACAGAATCATCCGTCTGACTGTGAATTCTTCCAGACTTGGTGATGCGGTATTGTCTGCCAAGGGCGATAAACTTTACTATCAGGCTGCATTCGAAGGTGGTTATGACCTGTGGATGCACGACTTGAAGGAGAACAAGACTTCTATCGTGATGAAGAATATAGGCTATGGAGCTATGATGACTGATAAGAAGCTGGAAAACCTCTATCTCTGCAACTCTTCCATCAAAAAAGTTAACATGGAGAAAGGCGAGTCAAAGAATGTAGAGTTCAGTGCTCCTTTCAATTATCGTCCGTATGAGGAACGCATGTATATGTTCAATCATATCTGGAAACAGGTGGAAGATAAATTTTATGTTGCAGACTTGCATGGAACCGACTGGAAAGGATATTATGAAAACTACAAGCGCTTTCTTCCTCACATAAACAATAACTATGATTTCCAGGAAATGTTGAGTGAGTTGCTTGGCGAACTTAACGGATCTCACACCGGAGCAAGGTATTATCCATCTGGAACTTCATTTCCAACTGCATGTCTTGGTGCATTCTATGATAATGAATATACCGGAGATGGCTTGAAGATAAAGGAAATAATAGCAAAAGGACCTTTCGCTGTCAAGAAAACAGGTGTGACTGAAGGATGTATAATTGAAAAAATAGACGGAGAGAAGATATTGGCCGGTATGGACTATTATCCTATGCTGGAAGGAAAAGCTGGAAAGAAGGTACTTCTTTCTGTGTATAATCCAGATACAAAGAAACGTTTCGATGTTACTGTAAAGGCAATCACTTCGGGCGAACAGTCTGATTTGCTCTATAAGAGATGGGTAAGACGAAATGAACAGCTTGTTGAAAAACTCTCAGGAGGGCGTGTGGCTTATGTGCATGTACAGGGAATGAACAGTCCGAGTTTCCGTACTGTATATAGCGAATTGTTGAGTGAGAAGAACAGAACTAAGGATGCGGTGATAGTTGATACACGTCATAATGGCGGTGGATGGTTGCACGATGATCTTGTTACACTTCTCAGTGGAAAGGAATATCAGAGATTCGTTCCTAGAGGACAGTATATCGGCAGTGACCCGTTCAATAAATGGCTCAAACCGTCATGTGTTCTTGTGTGTGAGGATAATTATAGCAATGCCCACGGTTTCCCATGGGTGTACAAGGAACTTGGTATAGGTAAGCTTATCGGAACTCCTGTACCTGGAACAATGACTGCCGTATGGTGGGAAAGGCAGATTGACCCAAGTATCGTCTTTGGTATTCCACAAGTGGGATGTATGGATATGCGCGGAGAGTATCTCGAAAACAAAGAGCTCCAGCCTGACATCGAAGTCTATAATTCTCCGGAAGAAGTATTGAGAGGAGAAGACAGACAGCTGGAGGCTGCTGTGAAGGAAATGCTTAAGACTATTGACTGACAGACACAGTAATTGTGAAAAGTGATAGTAGAAAAATGGCTGCACCGAAACCACGATGCAGCCATTTTTCTATATCTATATATGGTTATTCTTGTTTTTCATTTTCAGCTTTCTGCTTTTTCTCTATCAGCATGTTCATGAAAGCTGAACTTATGATACCTGTCGGAATGGCAATCATTGCAATACCAATCAGACTTATAAGGCTACTAAGCAGACGGCCTATTGGAGTGATGGGATATATATCGCCGTACCCCACGGTGGTAAAGGCTACTATGGCCCACCAGAAACCGTCACCGATATTTTCGAATGCATGGGGTTGTGCGTTACGCTCGATGTAGTACATCAGTATACCGGAGAAACCGAGCATTATACCGCATGCGGTATATGATGTGACAAGTTCATCCTTTACGGTCTTTAACACTGTTCCTATCATTTGGAATGAACGTGAGTATCGTATAAGTTTGAATATTATCAGTATGTATGCCAGCACTACAAGATGTATATGCGGTGTTTCTTTGTAAACGTATATTCCCACGAAAGGAAGTACGGCTACAAAGTCTATCAGACCGTAAAATGAAAATATGTAGTGCAGACGTGCTATCCACGGGTTTTTATATTGTGCATACTGCACAGGTGCTGCGGCAATTCTTAGTCCGTATTCTATGGTAAAGACGAAAGAAGCCATATAATTAAATAAATACAGCCAGTTACGATAAGGTGCAGCTTCTTCGAAGGAACTGCATATAATTGAAAATATAGATCCGATAATGAAGAACAATACGAAATACTGGAACCACTTTTTCATCAGTTGGCGGTGAATGGACCTGTAAAGTTTTTCATGTCGTATAAGAGTTGTTATTTTCTCGCGTATAGGCGATATAATATCGTTGGGATTATTTTTCATTTTATATAATATTAGGTGCTATTGGCAAATGTAAATAAAAACTATGATATTTAAAATAATAGTTTAAACAGAGTTCCTGAATTTTTTGTGTATATGGTTTCAACCTTATATGCCTGTTTTTTGTTTTTAATGATATAAATACTTATTTTTGAGAAAACCAATAACCGATATCATTATGAAAAAACACAAGCGGACCGGTACGCTTAATTTGTTGGCTACATTGCCTTTACTTTTGGCTTGCCGAACTATTAATGCACAAGAACAACAATTAGACAAGGCCTCTGCCGATACAGTGGTAAATGTCGGCTATGCCATCGGAAGCATAAAGAAATTATCCGGATCAGTGGAACTGATTAAAGAAAATCAGATGAACAAGATACAGATTGTAAATCCTATTGAGGCTATTCAGGGACGAGTGGCAGGACTTACTGTCAATAAAGGGGGGAATGGAACGGCTGCACTCGATGCGGTACGTTTGCGTGGAACTACATCCATAACGGGAGGAAACTCACCATTGATTATTGTTGACGGAGTTATAGGAGATATGACTCTGCTTACTTCAATTTATCCTACTGATATAGAAAGTTTTACAATACTGAAGGATGCTTCCGAAACGGCTCAGTACGGTTCGCGTGGAGCTTCCGGTGTGATAAATGTTGTGACAAAAAAAGGAATTAAAGGCAGAACAAGTATAAACTATAGCGGAAGTTTTGGTATTTCCAATGTGTATAAAAGGATAAGTATGCTTGATGCCGATGAATATAGGAATGTCACTTCCGGTTTGGGATTGAGCATTGTAGATAAGGGTTATAATACAAACTTTCAGAAAGCAATAGAAAGGACAGCCATAAGACAAAACCATAATATAGCTCTTTACGGTGGTGGTGAGAAATCTACTTACCGCGTTTCATTGGGATATTTGGATATGGAAGGAGATATAATGAATGAGGGTATGAAGATGTTTACATCGAACATGAATCTGAACCAAAAGCTTATAGATAACATGGTAGATTGTGAACTTGGGATATTTGGTTCGGTAAAAAGAGAAAGAAGTCTGTTTGATTTGCAGAAGACATTTTATTCAGCCGCAACTTTCAATCCTACTTTCCCGGGAGGAAAGAATTCTTCAGGCGCTTGGGATAATCTTACTACTGCAAGCCAGATAACGAATCCATTGGCGTGGATGGAAGTTGACAACCGTGAGGCTGCCTCATACTTCAGTGCACATGCTAAAATAAACATAAATCTTCCGCACAGACTGAAACTTGTACTGTTCGGTTCATATACATACAATAATACTGAAGATAGTCAATATTTGCCTACTACAGTATGGGCTTATGGACAGGGATATAGGGGGTTGAGAAGTTCGGAGTCGCTGTTGGGAAACATGATGCTTACATATAACAGACAGATGGGAAAACATTTTATTGATGTATTGGCATTGGGAGAACTTTCTAAGGACAGATATTCCGGATTCTATACCACTGCAACAAACTTTTCATCAGATAATATGGGGTTCAACAATCTTCAGGCTGGTGCATTGAGACCATGGGACGGTACAGGCTCTTATTTTGAAGACCCCAGACAAGTCTCGTTTTTGGGGCGTGTGAACTATTCATATAATGACCGATATATTCTCACATTGAATGCGCGAACTGATGCGTCATCCAAATTCGGCGAAAAACATAAATGGGGATTTTTCCCTTCAGTTTCAGTGGCATGGAACATTTCACAGGAAGATTTCATGAGGTATGTTGACATAGTTGACAATTTGAAGGTCAGACTGGGATACGGACTTGCCGGAAATCAGGGAGGAATAAGTTCATATACTACGATGAATCTGGCTAAACCAAATGGAGTAGCTCCTGTGGGCAATTTGCCGATGGTTACTTTTGAAACACTGAGGAATGTCAATCCGGATTTGAAGTGGGAAGTGAAAAAGACTTTTAATGCCGGTGCTGATCTTGAAATGTACGGTAGCCGATTTATTCTGTCTGTTAATTATTACAAATCGAAAACCTGTGATATGCTTTATAATTATCATGTCAGTGTTCCTCCATTCACTTATAATACTCTTTTGGCAAATATCGGTTCGATGGAAAACAATGGTGTAGAAATATCTCTAGGAGGTACTCCGGTAAGAACAGGAGATTGGGAACTTATGATAAATGCAAATCTCACATATCAGCAGAATAAACTGTTGTCGCTTGGTGGAATGTATGAAGGTAATTATGTTTCAGCTGCAGAATATACTGCTATTGCCGGACTGAATGGTGCCGGATTTCATGGTGGAAACAACAATATAGTGTATCAGATAGTGGGACAACCATTGGGTGTTTTCTATCTGCCTAAATGTACAGGCCTGAAAGATGACGGTAACGGAGGATATGTGTATGGCATAGCCGATTTGAATGGCGGTGGAGTAAGTATAGAGGATGGAGAGGACAGATATATAGCTGGACAGGCCATGCCTAAATATATACTTGGCTCCAATATCAGCTTGAGATACAAGAATTTCGATATATCGTTACAGATAAACGGTGCTTTCGGACATAAGATTTACAACGGTACTGCACTTACCTATATGAACATGAATAACTTGCCGGACTATAATGTTATGAAAGAAGCACCTAAAAAGATGATAAGAGACCAGACAGCTACGGACTACTGGCTGGAAAACGGTAATTATCTGAATTTTGACTATCTCACTATCGGTTGGGAACCACGAATGAAGTCCGGATGGCTGGTTAAAAGTTGCAGACTGGCATTTACTATAAATAATCTTGCTACTATAACCGGATATTCAGGACTTACTCCATTAATAAACAGTTCCAGTATTGACGCTACATTAGGAGTTGACGACAAACGCAGTTATCCAGTATCCAGGACATATACTTTAAGCCTTGGTTTGAACTTTTAAAATTTATGCGTATGAAACGATATGTTTACATCATAACAGCTTGTATCCTTTGTCTTTCATCTTGCAAGGGATTTCTGGAAGAAAATCCGAAGGACTCAATAAATGAAAATCGGATAGCGGGAAATATGAAAGAACTCTACATGCACAGCGTTGCTACTCTTTATAATAATATAGGCGGATATAATGACAGTGAGGGAATACAGGGCACCGGACGAGGTATTTATGACCTGAATACTTTTACTACGGATGAGGCTATAATGCCTACGCGTGGTGCAGACTGGTATGATGGTGGGTTTTGGCAGGGATTGTATCTTCATGACTGGGGAACAAACAATAATTCTATTCTTGCCACCTGGGAATATCTTTATAAGTCTGTCATGCTGTGTAATGAGTCTGTCAGAAGAATAAAGGACTATGCTGTAAAGCATAGTGATGACGATACACAACCTTTCATGGCAGAGGTCAGGGCTCTAAGGGCACTTTTCTATTATCATCTTATGGACCTGTTCGGAAGAGTGCCGCTAATAAAGGAAACAGGAATAGAGAAATCAACAAAAGAACAGGCTGAGAGGAGTGAAACGTTTTGGTTCATTGTAAATGAACTGCAGGAGGCTTTGCCTTATCTGGCTGACGAGCGAAGTAATGTTCCAGGTGAATATTACGGAAGAATCACCCGCCATGTGGCATATTTCCTTTTGGCTAAAATGGCATTGAATGCCGAAGTATATACAGATGATGTATGGACTGATGATTTGAAGCCCGACGGAACTGATATAGAATTTACAATAGACGGAACAGAAATGAATGCATGGGAGGCCACGATATACTATTGCGACAAGATAGCTGAGGCCGGATACAATCTGGAACCCGACTATAGGACTAATTTTGCAGTGTTCAATGAATCATCCGTAGAGAATATTTTTGTAATACCTATGGATAAGACATTATATACTAATCAGTTCATATATTTATTCAGGTCGCGTCATTATAATCATGCCAAGGCATACGGGCTAGGTGGAGAAAATGGGGCATCTGCCACATTGGATGTTCTTGAAACATTCGGTTACGGTACAGAAAATGAAGACCCTCGATTTGATTTCTGTTATTTTGACGACGGCCTTACAGATCTTGACGGTAATCCTATAATGCTGGACGATGGAAAAACACGTTTGGCTTATGAGCCTTGGAAGGTTGAGCTGGATGTCTCAGGAAAACCATATGAAAAGACAGCCGGAGCAAGAATGAAAAAATATGAAGTTGACCCTACGGCCTTCAAAGATGGTAAACTTATAGACAATGACATTGTTCTTTACAGATATGCCGATGTGCTTCTTATGAAATGCGAAGCCAAGGTACGCAATGGAGAAAACGGAGACAGAGAATTGAATCAGGTCAGAGACAGAGTGAATGCTCCTGCCAGAAGTGCGACTCTTGAAAATATTCTGGATGAGAGAATGCTTGAACTTGCTTGGGAAGGATGTCGTCGTCAGGATATGATAAGGTTCGGACTATACACTGAAGCATATAGTAACCGTCCTAAACTGGAAAATGAGGAAACTGGATTTACTACGGTGTTTCCAATTCCTGAGAAAATCATTCAAATGAATGGAAAGATTATTCAAAATACCGGTTATAAGAAATGAAAAAAGACCTCTCTTAATGGGAATTGCCCGTAAGAGAGGTCTTGCCTTTTATTTATAGCGTTTTTTATTTATAGTCTTCCCAGCTCTTTATTGCTATATCGTCAATGCTCATTGAGCAGAATGCATTGATGAATGCGCTGGCAAGGCGTGCATTTGTAACAAGAGGAATGTTCAAATCCACAGCGGCACGACGTATCTTGTAACCGTTGTCAAGTTCGGTTGGAGTAAGGTCGCGTGGGATATTTACCACCATGTCTATTTCTTTCTTGTGCAACATTTCGAGAGCCTGAGGATGTCCTTCTTCGCTTGGCCAGTAAACACGAGTGTTTTCTACTCCGTTTTCAGTAAGGAACTTAGACGAACCTCCTGTAGCGAAAATGTTGTAACCTTTAGCCTTGAGGGCACGTGCAGCTTGAAGCAGGTCAACCTTCTGTTTCAGTGTACCTGTCGACATCAGGATGTTCTTTTCAGGAACGCGGTAACCTACTGAAAGCATAGCCTTCAATACTGCGCATGAAGTATCATCGCCAATACATCCCACTTCACCTGTAGACGCCATGTCTACTCCCAATACAGGGTCAGCCTTCTGCAGACGGTTGAACGAGAACTGGCTTGCCTTGATACCAACATAGTCAAGGTCGAAGAGGTTCTTTTCAGGTTTTTCAACAGGCAGACCGAGCATAACCTTAGTGGCAAGTTCGATGAAGTTAATCTTCAATACCTTACTTACGAATGGGAATGAACGGCTGGCACGCAAGTTACATTCGATAACCTTGATATCGTTCTCACGTGCAAGGAACTGAATGTTGAACGGACCAGAGATGTTAAGTTCTTTTGCAATCTGGCGGGAGATGCGCTTGATGCGGCGTACTGTTTCAACATAAAGTTTCTGTGGAGGGAACTGTATAGTAGCATCACCTGAGTGTACACCGGCAAACTCGATGTGTTCAGAGATAGCGTATGCCACGATTTCACCGTTCTGTGCCACAGCATCCATTTCCACTTCCTTAGCATGTTCAATAAACTGGCTCACTACCACTGGGTGTTTCTTCGATACGTTGGCAGCAAGCTGCAGGAAGCGTTCAAGTTCTTCCTGATTAGAACATACGTTCATAGCCGCACCTGAAAGTACGTATGAAGGACGAACCAACACAGGGAAACCTACCTTTTCGATAAATGCGTTGATATCTTCCATAGAAGTAAGCGCACTCCATTCCGGCTGGTCTACACCGATACGGTCAAGCATAGCCGAGAACTTGTCGCGATCCTCTGCGTTGTCGATGCTCTTGGCTGAAGTACCAAGGATATTAACCTTCTGGGCATCAAGACGAAGCGCAAGGTTATTAGGAATCTGTCCACCTGTAGAAACGATTACTCCGTGAGGGTTTTCAAGGTCGAGGATATCCATTACACGTTCGAATGTCAACTCGTCGAAGTACAGACGGTCGCACATATCGTAGTCGGTAGATACAGTTTCAGGGTTGTAGTTAATCATTACAGAGCGGTAACCTTCCTTACGGATAGTGTTAAGAGCCTGAACACCACACCAGTCGAACTCTACAGAAGAACCGATACGGTAAGCTCCTGAACCGAGAACTACGATACTCTTGTGGTCGCCTAAGTAATGAACATCGTTAGCCACACCGCTGTAAGTCAGATACAGGTAGTTGGTCTGTGCAGGATATTCAGCTGCCAGAGTATCTATCTGTTTCACTACAGGCACTATACCTACACTTTTACGGTGGTTACGGATAGCAAGGCTTCCTTCTTCCATATCACCCTGATAGCCTATAGCACGCGCCACCTGGAAGTCAGAGAATCCCTGACGTTTTGCCTTGTAGAGCAATTCGTTAGGCAACTGAGAAAGCAGAGTGTGGTTATTGCCCCATTCGTGGAGTTCCTTAGATGTCTGCATGATGTTCTGCAGTTTGTCAAGGAACCACTTGTCTATTTTAGTAAGGTCATGTATCTGGTCAACAGTGTAACCGGCACGCATAGCCTTAGAGATAACGAAGATACGTTTGTCGGTTGGTTCGCGGAGAGCCTTGTCGATATCGTCGATAACGAGTTCCTTGTTTTCAACGAAACCGTGCATTCCCTGACCAATCATACGGAGACCTTTCTGGATAGCTTCTTCGAAAGTACGTCCGATAGCCATTACTTCACCTACCGACTTCATGCTTGAACCGAGTTCGCGGTCAACACCGTGGAACTTACCTAAGTCCCAGCGAGGAATCTTACATACGCAGTAGTCCAGAGCTGGTTCGAAGAATGCAGAAGTAGTCTTAGTTACAGAGTTCTTAAGATCGAACAATCCGTATCCCAATCCCAACTTAGCAGCAACGAAAGCCAAAGGATAACCTGTAGCCTTTGATGCAAGAGCTGATGAACGGCTCAGACGAGCGTTAACCTCGATTACGCGGTAGTCTTCCGATTCAGGGTCGAAGGCATACTGTACGTTACATTCACCAACGATACCGATGTGGCGGATGATGCGGATAGCAAGCTCACGCAACTTGTGGTATTCGCTGTTTGTAAGAGTCTGTGATGGAGCGATAACGATAGACTCACCGGTGTGGATACCCAGTGGGTCGAAGTTTTCCATGTTACATACAGTGATACAGTTGTCGAAACGGTCGCGAACTACCTCGTATTCCACTTCTTTCCATCCCTTCAAACTCTTTTCTACAAGTACCTGTGGAGAGAAAGAGAAAGCCTTTTCTGCCAATACGTTAAGTTCTTCTTCATTGTCGCAGAAACCAGAGCCCAAACCTCCAAGTGCGTATGCAGCACGGATGATTACCGGATAGCCAAGTTCTTTGGCAGCACGGCGTGCATCTTCGATATTTTCTACAGCCTCACTCTTGATAGTCTTGACGTTGATTTCGTCAAGTTTCTGAACGAAGAGCTCACGGTCCTCAGTGTCCATGATAGCCTGTACAGGAGTACCAAGAACGCGAGTGTTATATTTTTCGAATACGCCATCTTTGTAAAGAGCTACACCACAGTTCAATGCAGTCTGTCCACCGAACGAAAGCAATACACCGTCCGGACGTTCCTTAGCTATTACTTTTTCTACGAAGTAAGGTGTTACAGGCAGGAAGTAAATCTTGTCTGCTACTCCTTCAGAAGTCTGCACTGTAGCGATATTAGGGTTGATAAGGATAGTTTCGATACCTTCTTCCTTAAGAGCCTTAAGGGCCTGTGAACCGGAATAGTCGAACTCACCAGCTTCGCCGATTTTAAGTGCTCCGGAACCTAACAATAATACTTTCTTTATATTTTCTTTCATGATTTTTCTTTTTTATAGTTGACAAGTTTTTTTAGTTGCCTAGTTGCCAAGTTCCCAAGTTTACGAGGTTCTCCATCTGGATGGAAGCCTTGTCAACTTGTAACTGTGCCTTGTAACTGAAAAAAGTCTTGTCACCTGGATTATAACAATTTTACAAACTCGTCGAACAGGAATTCAGTATCTGTCGGACCACTTGCAGCTTCCGGATGGAACTGTGCAGAGAACCAAGGGTTCTTCTTGTGGCGGATACCTTCATTAGAGCCGTCATTCATGTTGATGAACAATGGTTCCCAGTCAGAGCCAAGAGTATTGTTGTCAACGGCATAACCGTGGTTTTGCGAAGTGATGAAGCATTTTTCAGTTCCCACCATACGAACCGGCTGGTTGTGGCTGCGGTGACCATATTTCAGTTTGTATATTTTTGCGCCTCCTGCTTTTGAAAGCAACTGGTTACCCATACAGATACCGAAGATAGGGAGTTTTTCGTTCTGCATAGCCTTGCGGATATTCTGTACTGCAGCATCGCAAGTGTCTGGGTCGCCGGGACCGTTTGAGATAAACAGACCGTTAAATTCAAGAGAGTTGAAATCATAGTTCCAAGGAACGCGGATTACTTCTACATCGCGTTTCAAAAGGCAACGGATAATGTTCGATTTAACACCACAGTCCACGAGTACGACTTTCTTCTTGCCTTCGCCTTCGTTGTAGCGGATGACTTCCTTGCAAGAAACTTTGTCAACGTAGTTCACTCCTGCATATTCAGCCTGAGGGATATTGTCCGGTTCATCATCGAATACGATTTTTCCCATCATCACACCGTGTTCGCGCAGAACTTTAGTCAGTTCGCGGGTGTCAATGCCTGTAATGCCCGGTATCTGTTCACGCTTAAGCCAGTCGCCGAGGCTTTCCACTGCATTCCAGTGAGAGTACTTTTCGCTGTAGTCGCTCACGATAATCGCTTCGGCATGAATTTTTTCGCTTTCCATAAAATGAGGAAGTCCGTTTTCTCCGAAAGTAAATGGAGGTACACCGTAGTTGCCTACCAGCGGATAAGTCAGTGTCATGAGCTGGCCTGCATACGAAGGGTCTGTCAAGCTTTCTGGATAACCGGTCATGGCTGTGTTGAACACTACTTCGCCTGCTACCGGTTTTTCATAACCGAACGACTTGCCGTGGAAGCGGCTCCCGTCGTCGAGGATTAATGTTACATTTCTCATTATCAGTATGTTTGAGTTAATAATTAACAGTTAATAATTAATAATTGAGAATTAAGAGTGATGTCATACACTCATTATTAACTTTTAATTCTTAATTATTCATTTAAAAAGTTCTCTTCTATATAGTTTATAAACGCCTGATTCACCAGCTTCACGCCACCCGGAGTAGGATAGTCGCCGCTGAAGTACCAGTCTCCCGTATGGTCAGGACAAGCCTCGTGGAGTCCTTCAAGTGTCTGATATACTATTTCCACTTTAGCCTGAGTTCCTGCTGGTGTCAGGAGTTCCACCATTTTGGCAGATATTTCTTCGTCTGTGAACGGTGCGTATATTTCTTTCACATAGTTCACCATTTCTTCTTTAGGCAATCCAAGTTGTGCTTTCGATTTGCTGTATGCATTTATTATAACATCCTGCATACCTCTTTCCTCAAGCAGTGCTATGGCAGCCTTGAATGCGATGAACTGTTCCATGCTTGCCATGTCGATGCCGTAATAGTCCGGATAGCGTACCTGTGGCGATGACGATACTATTACTATCTTTTTCGGGTGCAGACGGTCAAGTATGCTTATGATGCTCTGTTTTAGTGTAGTACCGCGCACTATACTGTCGTCTATTATCACGAGGTTGTCTGCATATGGTACAAGGCTTCCGTAGGTGATGTCGTATACATGGGCTGCCAAATCATTACGTGTATTTCCTTCGGCAATGAACGTACGCAGCTTAATGTCCTTTATGGCTACCTTCTCACTGCGGATACGCTGCGAAAGTATTTGTTCCAGTTCTGCATGGCTAGGCTTGTGTCCAAGTGCCTCGATGCGTTTCACTTTCAGCTGGTTCAGATAATTGTCGAATCCTTCCAGCATTCCGTAGAATGCCACTTCGGCGGTATTTGGAATGAATGAGAATACGGTGTGTATCACGTCATTGTCTATAGCCTTAAGTATAGGCTCTACCAGATTCTCACCGAGTTTTTTTCTTTCGCGATAGATGTCTACGTCACTTCCGCGGCTGAAGTATATACGTTCGAAAGAACATGATTTCTTCAGTTTCGGTTCGTTTATCTGTGCCAGACGCATCTGTCCTTTTTTACTTATCATTATTGCCTGTCCAGGCTGAAGCTCGTTTATGCTGTCGGCAGGAATGTTTAGTGCTGTTTGTATTACAGGACGTTCCGAGGCCAGTACGAAAATCTCGTCGTCCATATACCAGAACGCCGGGCGTATCCCCCACGGGTCGCGTACGGCAAAACTTTCGCCGCTACCGGTCAGTCCGCATATCACGTAACCGCCGTCCCAAGTCGGGCTGGAAGTTTTCAAAACGTTTGTCAGGTCTATTCTGTCTTCTATGGCATGAGTGATATTCATTCCTTCCAGACCTTCGCCTTTACACTCAGTATATAGTCTTTCCACTTCGCGGTCAAGGCGGTGTCCCACCTGTTCCAGCATTATGTATGTATCGGCATATTTACGTGGGTGCTGTCCGTCGGCAGTGATAGAAGCAAATATTTCGTCAACATTCGTAAGGTTGAAATTTCCGCACAAAGCCAGGTTTTTGGCACGCCAGTTGTTTCTTCGCAAGAATGGGTGAACATACGATATTCCGCTTTTTCCTGTTGTGGAATATCTCAAGTGTCCCATATACAGTTCGCCTGCAAACGGAAGACACTTTTCTGCATATTTTGCATCGCGCATCTGTTCCGGAGTAAGGTCCCTGAAATAGCTGTGTACAGTTCCGAATATTTCGGTTATGGCTCCTGCACCAAGTCCTCTTTCGCGGAACATGTATTCTTCTCCCGGTGCCGCCTGAAGTTTCACACAAGCCAGTCCGGCAGCTTCCTGTCCGCGGTTATGCTGTTTCTCCATCAGAAGGTACAGTTTGTTCAGTCCGTACATCCATGTACCATATTTCTGCTGATAGTGTTCCAGTGGTTTCATCAGGCGTATCATTGCCACTCCACATTCATGCTTTAGTTGTTCCATACCTTTAATTATTCTATATTTGTATTATTGTATATTGTATATGCCTTCGGGCGAAAAAAATCCCGGATATGCCGAAAAGCATTTCCGGGTAAAAAAATTATGTTTTATGAAAAAAAATGTATGTTTGAAAAATGAGTATCCCATAACAATAAAATGAAAAGCCCCTTTCGGCAACAGATAATGCTTTTGCATTTCTGTATGCTTCTGAAGTTTTACTATATTGAAAACCGAATAAAGTCTTTTCATTTTATGGCTCTTAATAATATATAAATGTGTTATATTAAGTCGTATTTATGTTATATTCGGGATGCAAAGATAAATATTTTTGACGAAAAAAATACACTTCATTAATACATCTTTAGAAAAAATATCCGTATTCAGATTTTATGAATATCATGAATTATATATTTTGACTGAAAAAAACGGGAAATACATTTGTCATTAAAAAAATAAGAAGTAATTTTGGACTTGAAAAATACAATGTATGCCGAAATAACTCAGTTGGTAGAGTAACTCATTCGTAATGAGTAAGTCGCGGGTTCGAGTCCCGCTTTCGGCTCTTATAATAAAAACGCTTTGTCATTTCAACTAAAATGACAAAGCGTTTTGTATTAAACGACAGCACGTTTTTTTAAAAGCTATGTAAGAAGCTTTATTCCCTTTACTTTATTTATATCTTCCTGCTTTATGGCGTTTGAAGATTTTATTTATCTTTGCCGACATGGAAAAATTTGAACTTAACATATTGGGTTGCGGTTCGGCACTGCCTACTATGCGCCACTCTGCTACTTCGCAAGTTCTGAACGTGAGAGAGAAACTCTTTATGATAGATTGCGGAGAAGGGACTCAGGTGCAGCTACGAAGGTCCAGACTGAAATTCTCAAGACTAAACCATATTTTCATTTCACACCTTCATGGAGACCATTGCTTCGGACTGATAGGTATGATATCTACTTTCGGTATGATAGAACGAACGGCAGATCTTCATATTTATGCACATCATGATTTGCAGATTCTGTTAAAGCCTCAGTTGGACTTTTTCTGTAAGGGTTTACCTTTCGAGGTGATATTTCATGATATTGATCCTGCAGAACAAGCCGTGATATACGATGACCGCTCATTGACTGTAGAAACTATTCCTCTGAAACACAGAATGCCAACCTGTGGATTTTTATTTAGAGAAAAACCTGTTCCCAATCATATCATTAGAGATATGATAGATTTTTATAAGGTTCCTGTATACATGATAAACAGAATTAAAAATGGTGAGGATTTTGTGTGCGAAGACGGGACTGTTGTTCCAAACAGCAGACTGACTATACCTTCTGCTCCCCCAAGAAGCTATGCTTATTGTTCCGACACCATGTTCTGTCCTAAAATAGTGGAACAGATTAAAAATGTTGATTTATTGTTTCATGAAGCTACTTTTCTTGAAACAGAAAAGGCAAGGGCAAAGACAACTATGCATTCTACAGCACGGCAGGCCGCCGATATAGCTCGTATGGCCGAAGTTAAAAAACTCGTTATAGGGCATTTCTCTGCCAGATATGATGATGACGAATGTCTTTTGCGGGAAGCTAAAGAAGTTTTTGCCGATACTATATTGGCAAACGAGAATTTGAGTATAAACATTTGAATATCCTGACTTTATTGTTCTTATGGCAAATAATAATGAAGATGATATAAAAGAACGCCTGCACAATATTACCACCCGACGAAAGGCTTTTGAAGAAGTGGTAGGAGAGTTCAGCGAACAGCTTTATTGGCAGATAAGAAGGATGGTTGGTTCGCACGATGATGCCAATGACATCCTTCAAAACACGTTTGTGAAGGCATGGACCAATATAGACTATTTCAGGGGAGAAGCCAAACTCTCCACATGGCTGTACAGGATAGCGCTAAATGAATGTCTTGGCTTTCTTAACAGACAGAGGGCACAGGAAAATATTTCTATAGATGAAGCTGATTCCAACTTTATAAACATGCTCGAGGGGGACCCGTATTTCGATGGTGATGAAACTCAGTTCATGTTTCAGAAAGCTATACATACACTTCCCGAGAAACAAAGAATTATATTTAATCTTAGATATTTTCAGGAAATGAAATACGAGGATATATCAGAGATTGTGGGAACTACAGTTGGGGCGCTTAAAGCATCATATCATCATGCTGTGAAGAAAATTGAAGAATATTTCAAACAGAATGATTAAACCTTTTACCTTATTTTTAATCTAACATAAAAGGAAGGAGATAGTAATATGAAGGAAGATACCGGATTAAAGAACAGGATAGGGAAGAAAAATCCTTTCAAAGTGCCAGAAGGATACTTTGAAAATATCGTTCCCGAAATAATGAAACAGCTTCCAGAAGCCGAGGTGCAAGAAAACGTCGAGATTACCATGTGGGAAAGAGTCAAGCCTTGGGTATATATGGTGGCTATGTTCTGTGGGCTTATGTTCGGACTGCGCGTAATGATGATGGATAAACCTCTCAGTACTGATAACGTATCGAGCAATGTTTCTATGACTGATTCAGTGCAAGGCATTCCTGATGAATATATTGATCCTATATTGGATCAGGCTATGATGGATGACTATGCATTATATATGTATCTTACAGATGCAGATGTTGAAATATACAATTAATTCGATTTTTCATAATATGAACAAACTTATTGTAATCATTACTTTGTTTATGTCATGTCTTGCCATACATGCGCAAGATAAGGGCTGTTTGAGCAAGGAACAATTTCGTGAAAGACAAAAACAATATCTCGTAGAAAAGGCAAAATTGACACAGGAAGAGGCTGCGAAGTTTTTCCCTCTTTATTTTGAACTGCAGGATAAGAAATTTTCCTATAACAAAGAGATGTGGGATAAAATACGCAAAGCAAAGGAAACTAAGAATGTTACGGATGCTGAGTATTCACGAATTACTGAGGATGTAATAAAAACACGTATTACGGTCGATGAATTGGAATTGGAATATTTGCGTAAATATAAAAAAGTGCTTAGCCCGAAGAAAATTTATGATATTCAAAGAGCCGAAATGAAGTTTAGCCGTGAACTTCTTAAAGGAGCAGGGAAACATAAGAAATAGGCCTTAAGCCTGTCTGAATTACGTAAAACAGGTCAAAAACAAGAAAAAATCAATTTTTTTAGAAAAAAAACTCCAAAAGTTTTGCATATTCAAAAAAAAGCCATACCTTTGCATCGCTTTTGAGAAATAAAGCACTTCGGAAGGAGTTCTGGAGAGGTGGCAGAGTGGTCGATTGCGGCGGTCTTGAAAACCGTTGTACTGCGAGGTACCCGGGGTTCGAATCCCTGTCTCTCCGCTGAAACCTAAGACATTAGG
>artificially_reared_1__coassemble_241_pt1 | contig 37220 bp, 30 predicted proteins | sample artificially_reared_1__metabat2_low_PE_002 | metagenome-assembled genome bin artificially_reared_1 | reverse complement strand
ACACGTAAGGGAAGAAAGAAAACAGTTGCAAATAAGAAAAAAGCTACTAAATAATAATTGTTGATATGGCAAAAAAAACAGTCGCAGCTAAAAAAAGAAATGTGAAGGTTGACGCAAATGGACAGTTGCATGTTCATTCATCATTCAATAACATCATTGTTTCTTTAGCAAATAGTGAAGGTCAGATTATTTCTTGGTCTTCAGCAGGTAAGATGGGATTTAGAGGTTCAAAGAAGAACACTCCTTATGCAGCACAGATGGCTGCACAGGATTGTGCAAAAGTAGCATTTGACCTTGGATTGAGAAAGGTTAAAGCATACGTTAAAGGTCCAGGTAACGGACGTGAGTCTGCTATCAGAACTGTTCACGGTGCTGGAATAGAAGTTACTGAAATTATCGATGTAACTCCATTGCCTCACAACGGTTGTCGTCCTCCAAAAAGAAGAAGAGTATAATTTCAGACACCTGTATTAATAACAATTAAAATTTGAAATAGAAATGGCTAGATATACTGGACCTAAAAGTAGAATTGCACGTAAATTCGGTGAAGCTATCTTCGGAGCAGATAAAGTATTAGCAAAGAGAAACTATCCTCCTGGACAGCACGGAAATACTCGCCGTAGAAAGACTTCTGAATACGGTGTCATGTTGGCTGAAAAGCAAAAAGCTAAATATACATACGGTGTATTGGAAAAACAATTCCGTAACATGTTTGAAAAGGCTGCAAGCCAGAATGGTATTACTGGTGAGCTTTTGCTTCAGGCTCTTGAATGCCGTCTTGACAATGTTGTGTTCCGTTTGGGTATCGCTCCAACTCGTGCAGCAGCTCGTCAGCTAGTTGGTCACAAACATATAACTGTTGATGGTAAAGTAGTTAATATCCCATCATACTCAGTTAAACCAGGTCAGTTGGTTGCTGTTCGTGAAAAATCTAAGTCTTTGGAAGTTATTACTAACTCTTTGGCTGGATTCAACCACAGCAAATATCCTTGGATGGAATGGGATCAGAACTCTAAGATTGGTAAGATGTTACATGTTCCACAGAGAGCTGACATTCCTGAAAACATAAAAGAACACTTAATCGTTGAATTGTACTCTAAATAATAATTGATTTCATGGCGATATTAGCATTTCAAAAACCAGATAAAGTATTAATGTTAGAAGCGGATTCTAAATTCGGTAAATTTGAATTCCGTCCGCTTGAACCCGGTTTCGGTATTACCGTTGGTAATGCTTTACGCCGTATTCTTCTTTCTTCTTTGGAAGGTTATGCAATCAATACAATACGTATTGAAGGTGTTGAACACGAGTTTGCTACTGTACCAGGTGTAAAAGAAGATGTAACTAACATTATCTTGAATCTGAAGCAAGTAAGATTCAAGCAAATAGTTGACGAATACGAAAATGAAAGTGTCAGTATAACTGTAGAGAATTCTACTGAGTTCAAAGCAGGTGACATCGGTAAGCATTTGACCGGATTTGAAGTGTTAAATCCTGAATTGGTTATTTGCCATTTAGACTCAAAAGCAACTATGCAGATAGATATTACAATTAACAAAGGTCGTGGATATGTACCTGCAGATGAAAACCGTATATATTGCACAGATGTTAATGTAATTCCTATCGATTCTATTTATACTCCGATACGTAATGTAAAGTACGCAGTAGAAAATTATCGTGTTGAACAAAAGACAGATTTTGAGAAACTCGTGCTCGAAATTAGTACCGATGGTTCCATTCACCCAAAGGAAGCATTAAAAGAAGCAGCAAAAATTCTGATACATCACTTTATGTTGTTCTCAGATGAAAAGATTACACTTGAAGCTTCTGATGCTGATAGTAATGAAGAATTTGATGAAGAAGTACTGCACATGAGACAATTGTTGAAGACTAAACTTGTAGACATGGATCTCTCAGTACGTGCGCTTAACTGTTTGAAAGCTGCCGATGTTGAAACATTAGGCGACTTGGTACAGTTTAACAAAACAGATCTTCTCAAGTTCAGAAACTTTGGTAAGAAATCGCTCACTGAGCTTGATGATTTGCTCGAGAGTCTGAATCTTACGTTTGGAACAGATATTTCTAAATATAAATTAGATAAAGAATAAAAAATGAGACATAATAAAAAATTTAACCATTTAGGTCGTACTGCTTCTCACAGAAACGCAATGTTGTCAAACATGGCATGTTCTTTGATCAAGCACAAAAGAATCACTACGACTGTTGCGAAGGCTAAAGCTTTGAAGAAGTTCGTTGAGCCGCTGATTACAAGATCTAAAGATGACACTACTAACTCACGTCGTGTTGTATTTAGCAATCTTCAGGACAAATATGCTGTAACTGAACTGTTCAAAGAAATCTCTGTAAAAGTTGCTGATCGTCCGGGTGGTTACACTCGTATTATCAAGACTGGTCATCGTTTGGGTGATAACGCTGAAATGTGTTTCATCGAATTGGTTGACTACAACGAGAACATGGCTAAGACAGCTGCGAAGAAAACAACTCGTACACGTCGTTCAAAGAAAAATGCTGCTACAGAAGCACCAGTTGCTGAAGCAGTTGAAGCAACAACAGAGGAAGCCCCTAAAGCTGAATAATTCTGTAAATGCGATATATATGGACCGTTTCATTACCGAAACGGTCTTTTTTTATGCCTTGTTCTTACGTAGTTTCTTTAGTACAGGAATAGTAAGTGGGAAAGCCAGCAGGAATGAGCAGAAGTCTGAAACTGCCTGACACATCTCAACACCCGTGAGACCGTACAGATATGGCAGTACAATTATAAGAGGTATGAAAAACAGACCTTGTCTGGCGGATGACAGTATAAGAGCTCTACCTGGAATCCTGATTGTCTGCAATAACATATTGCAAAGTATTACCCATGTACCTATTGGCAATGTTATCAGTTGCCATCGCAGAGCATTAGTTCCTATTGCAATAACCTCCGGATCATCTTTTCTAAACCAGGAAACTACTTCAGGAGCGAAAATATATCCTGCAATAGCGCATACAGTAAGGAAAATAACTCCTGTTTTTACGCAGAAATAAAATCCCTCTCGTACTCTGCTGTACAGTCCTGCTCCATAATTGAATCCACATACCGGTTGGAATCCTTGACCGAATCCGATAACAAAAGAATTTATAAACATACAAATCCTGGTAACAATAGACATTCCGGCTATTGCTGCATCGCCATACCTTCCTGCCGCAACGTTAAGCATTATTGTTGACAGGCTTACCAGCCCTTGACGGCTTAGTGATGGTATTCCGCCGTAAGTTATTTCTTTTAGAAAAGATAGCGACGGAGTGAAATTTCTGAACCTGATTTTAATATTCGTACCTTTGCTGTCCATATACAACAAAACGAGGAAACTGCATATCTGACTGATTATAGTTGATAGTGCTGCTCCTGACACTCCCATATCAAATACAAAAATAAGTAAAGGGTCCAATCCAATATTGATAACCGCTCCAATTATAATGCCAATCATTGCGTAAACAGCATTTCCCTGAAATCTCATCTGATTGTTCAAAACCAGAGACGATGCCATGAACGGGGCTCCAAGTAATATTATTCCAAGATAATTTTCTGCATAAGGCAATATGGTTTCTGTTGAACCAAGTAACAGGCATATTTGAGTGAGGAAAACATTGCCGATTATGGCTATAAGTGCGCCAAAACTAAAGGCATAAAAGAAACCAGTTGAAGCCATTTTCTCAGCATTCTCATAGTCTTTTGCACCAAGTTTTCTGGAAATGTAATTCCCGGAACCATGACCAAAGAAAAACCCAAAAGCCTGTATAATAGCCATAATAGAAAATGAAATACCGACTGCTGCCGTGGATTGTGTGTTGATTTGTCCTACAAAATACGTATCGGCCATGACATAAAATGAAGTAACCAGCATACTGATAATAGTAGGTATTGCCAACGAAGTGATTAGCTTTGGAATAGGGGCTGTGGTCATCATTATATGTTTGTCTTGTGCCGTTTTTTTCATAAGTTGTTCTTATAGTTTATATGTAAGTGATAATCTTCATGTTGTTAAACAACATACAAAAATAGATGTTTTTTTCCTTTTTAGTCCTATAAATGAGCTCTTTCGTCTGTATTCATAAGATAAATTAATATACTATTAGTTCATTATTCTTCATATTTGCGTATCTTTGTACCCAATAGTAATTAAAACGATTAGAAAAATATTAAATAAGTTAGAAAAATGGCACAGGAAGACGTTTTCAAGAAATTGGTTTCTCACTGTAAAGAGTATGGTTTTGTATTCCCTTCAAGTGATATATACGATGGACTAGGAGCTGTATATGATTATGGTCAGATGGGTGTGGAACTTAAGAACAATATCAAGCAGTATTGGTGGCAGAGCATGGTGCTTTTGCACGAAAATATTGTAGGTATAGATTCTGCAATCTTTATGCACCCTACTATATGGAAGGCTTCGGGACACGTTGATGCTTTCAATGATCCATTGATTGATAATCGTGACTCAAAGAAACGTTACCGTGCAGACGTTTTGATTGAAGAACAGATTGCAAAATACGAAGATAAGATAAATAAGGAAGTGGCTAAAGCTGCGAAGAAATTCGGTGATGCTTTTGACGAAGCACAGTTCCGCAGCACTAACGGACGTGTCCTTGAACATCAGGCTAAACTTGATGCCTTGCATGACCGTTTTGCTAAGGCTATGAATGCAAATGATTTGAATGAATTGCGTCAGATTATCCTCGACGAAGAAATTGTTTGTCCTATTTCCGGAACAAAGAACTGGACAGAGGTTCGTCAGTTCAACTTGATGTTTACTACAGAAATGGGTTCTACTGCCGATGGAGCGATGAAGGTATATCTTCGTCCTGAAACTGCTCAAGGTATCTTCGTAAATTACCTGAATGTTCAGAAAACAGGTCGTATGAAAGTTCCTTTCGGAATCGCACAGATAGGTAAAGCTTTCCGTAACGAAATCGTTGCACGTCAGTTCATCTTCCGTATGCGTGAGTTCGAACAGATGGAAATGCAGTTCTTCGTAAAACCGGGTACTGAACTTGAATGGTTTAAGACTTGGAAAGAAACACGTCTGAAATGGCATAAGGCTCTTGGTTTCGGCGATGATCACTACCGCTACCATGACCACGAAAAACTGGCTCACTATGCTAATGCCGCTACCGATATCGAATTCCTGATGCCTTTCGGTTTCAAGGAAGTTGAAGGTATCCATAGCCGTACTAACTTCGACTTGAGCCAGCACGAAAAATATTCAGGTAAGAGCATCAAGTATTTCGATCCTGAAATCAACGAAAGCTACACTCCGTACGTTATTGAAACATCAATCGGTGTTGACCGTATGTTCCTTAGCATCATGAGTGCTTCTTACTGCGAAGAAAAACTTGAAAACGGTGAAACTCGTGTAGTTCTTAAGTTGCCGGCAGCGTTGGCTCCAGTGAAACTTGCCATTATGCCGTTGGTTAAGAAAGACGGTCTTCCTGAAAAGGCTCGCGAAATAATGAACGACCTCAAGTTCCACTTCAACTGCCAGTACGACGAGAAAGACAGTATCGGTAAGCGTTACCGCCGTCAGGATGCAATCGGTACTCCATACTGTATCACAATCGATCATCAGACATTGGAAGATAATTGCGTAACACTACGTAACCGTGATACAATGCAGCAGGAACGTGTCGCTATTTCAGAACTTAACAATATTATTGCTGATAAGGTAAGTATCACAAGCTTGCTTAAAGCTATACAATAATTTATGCTTATGAATAATAGAATAACATGGCTCGTTGTCATACTTTCTGCATTGACTATCGGATTTTCCTCTTGTGCCAAAGATACAGAGGTTGTAGATCCATATGCTAACTGGAAAGAAAGAAACGAGCAATTTATGGATTCAATAGCAGATGTTGTTGCAAATCCACCTGCTGGTGAGATTTGGGAAAAATATCCAAACTATAAGATAGATTTCGATGATCCGATTAATAGCTCAATGTCACCTTATCAATATAAGGTATATGACTATATTTATGTGAAATATGCTTCCGAAGATGATGTACTGGAATTGGAAGTTGGACAGGAACCGCTTATAAATTTTGGTGATACAGTTTCATTGGCTTATCAGGGATTTATAATAAATGGAACCCGTTTCGATGGTAATTATTACGGCACATTCGATAAGGAAGTTACTGATAATTTTACTAAATTTGGAGTAGCTGAGAATAATGAAATAAGTTACGTCGTCGGTTGGACGACAGCTTTGATGCACATGAAACCTGATATGTCTGATAAGGCTATTGTCTATATTCCATACCAGATGGGATATGGTGATGAGAATAGAAGTGATGTAATCAGAGCATATTCGACTTTGATATTCGAAATGTATATAGATGAGGTCATTCATCCTTATGAGGTCAGTAATTCCGATAACTGAAATTATTGACCAATGAATAGAAAAGCATCCACAATGGTTATCACTGTTCTGGATGCTTTTTTGTTATTGTCTGAAAACTAACACTAACAACTATATAAAATGCCTTTAAATTTACCCGATAAACTTCCTGCTATTGACATTTTGAAGGAAGAAAACATATTCGTTATTGACAGTTCGAGGGCTACATCCCAGGACATCCGTCCGCTTAAGATTGTGATTCTTAATCTTATGCCCTTGAAAATTACTACAGAAACCGATCTTATTCGTCTTTTGTCCAACTCACCTCTGCAGATAGAAGTGAACTTTATGAAGATAAAGAGCCACACTTCCAAGAATACTCCTATAGAACACATGAAAGCTTTCTATCGTGACTTTGATGATATGCGTGACGAGAAGTTCGACGGTATGATTATCACCGGAGCACCGGTGGAGCATCTTGATTTCGAAGATGTCAACTATTGGGATGAGATACAGGAGATATTCAACTGGACACGTACTCACGTCACATCTACTTTCTATATTTGCTGGGCTGCCCAGGCAGGGCTGTACCATCATTATGGAGTTCCTAAATATGCATTGGACAAGAAAATGTTCGGTATCTTCGAACATCACATCTGCGAGGGTTTCAGTCAGTTGCCGATATTCCGCGGATTCGACGATGAGTTCTTCGTACCGCACAGCCGTCATACAGAGGTGCGCCGTGAAGATATAGAGAAATGTCCGGAGCTGTCAATCATTTCAGAGTCCGAAGATTCAGGCGTACATATGGTTATGGCACGTGGCGGACGTGAATTCTACGTGACAGGCCATTCGGAATACTCGCCGCTTACACTCGACGGAGAATATCGCCGCGACTTGGGTAAAGGTCTGCCTATAGACATGCCTAAGAACTATTATCGCGACAATGACCCTGACAAGGGACCTGTAGTGAGATGGCGCAGCACTGCAAACTTGCTGTTCTCCAACTGGCTCAACTACTATGTATATCAGGAAACTCCTTACGATATTAATCAGATTAAGTAATGATAAAACAACGTCCTATAGAACTTCTTGCTCCAGCCAAGAATCTTGAATGCGGTATAGAGGCTATCAATCATGGTGCCGATGCAGTATATATCGGTGCTCCACGTTTCGGTGCGCGTGCCGCTGCGGGCAATTCCATAGAAGATATCAAGGCATTGGTGGAGCATGCACATCTGTATAACGCACGCATATATGTCACTGTAAATACTATTCTTCATGACGAGGAACTGCCGGAAACGGAGAAAATGATATGGGAACTCTATCGTGCCGGTGTGGATGCCCTGATTATACAGGATATGGGTATCACTCGCCTTAACCTTCCGCCTATAGCGCTGCATGCCAGCACTCAGATGGACAACCGTACGCCGGAGAAGGTTAAGTTTCTTTCGGATATAGGTTTCCGCCAGGTGGTTCTGGCACGCGAACTCTCACTCGATGAGATAAAGAAGATACACGATACGTGTCCCGAAACACTTCTTGAGGTCTTCATACACGGTGCCCTGTGTGTAAGCTACAGCGGACAGTGCTACGTCAGTCAGGCTTGCTACGGACGAAGTGCCAACCGTGGCGAATGTGCCCAGTTCTGCCGTCTGGCTTTCGACCTGGTTGATTCCAACGGAAAGACAATAGAGCAGAACAAGCATCTCCTCTCGCTCAAGGATATGAACCAGAGCGATAATCTAGAGGCTTTGCTTGATGCCGGAGCCACATCGCTGAAGATAGAAGGGCGCTTGAAGGATGTATCGTATGTGAAGAACGTCACTGCATACTACCGTCAGAAACTGGATTCGATATTCAAGTACCGCAAGGAGTACGTCAGAGCATCGTCCGGTACGGTGAAGACTACATTCACTCCGCAGCTTGACAAGAGTTTCAGCCGCGGTTTTACCGATTATTTCCTCCGCGGACGAAATCCGGGAATCTTTTCATTCAGTACTCCTAAGTCGTTAGGCGAGGAGGTAGGAATTGTAAAGGAAATCAGAGGAAACTACTTTACCGTGGCAGGAGTGAAATCTTTCAGTAACGGCGATGGGCTTTGCTATATCGATGAGAACGGACGTCTGCAGGGATTCAGGGTGAACCGTGTGGAGAACAACAAACTGTTTCCGCAGGATATGCCACGACTGAAACCAAAGACACGACTCTATCGTAACTTCGATCAGGAGTTCGAGAAACTGATGCAGAAGAAATCGGCAGAAAGAAAGATGGCAGTCGATATCTGTCTGACAGAAAACAACTTCGGATTTACATTGAGCCTTACTGATGAGGACGACAACAGCGTATCACTCACACTGCAACGTGCAAAAGAGCCGGCACGTACACCGCAGACAGATAATCTGAGAAATCAGTTAGGTAAGTTGGGCAATACTCCTTTCGAGGCTAAGGATATAAAGATAGATTTGTCTGATAACTGGTTTATCCCTTCATCCGAGATGTCAGAACTCAGACGTAATGCGGTGGAGAAACTGCTTGAAGTGCGCAGAATAAACTATCGCAGAGAAGTATTCCGCATGAAGGAAACGAAGAGTAAATTCCCTGTAAGTACATTGACTTATCTCGGCAATGTGATGAACAGCTCTGCTTCTGAATTTTATAAGAACCACGGAGTGCTGAAAGTTATGCCGGCATTCGAAAAGGAACAGCCTAAGGATGCCGTTCTGATGTTCTGCAAGCATTGCATCCGCTACAGTATGGGCTGGTGTCCGGTACATCATAAGGTACGTTCGCCGTTCCGCGAGCCATATTATCTTGTAAGTTCCGATGGCAGACGCTTCCGTCTGGAGTTTGACTGCAAGCAGTGTCAGATGAAAGTTCTGGCAGACAATTCTGAACAATAAACCGGTTTCCCTTATGGGAGATTATGACTTTACATTTTTCATTGCCGACTGTAGTGGGCAGCATTGCTCACTACAGTCGGCAATGCTGTCTACTATAGTGGGCAGTGCTGCCGACTATAGTCAGCACCAAAAAATATATGTTTGAATCATATTCTGTTTTTTAATGATTACTTCTCATCCAGCAGTCTGGAGGGGATATTCTTCTTCGGAGTTATACCAAGTTCCTTTAGCATTTCTGCCTGACGGATGAGATTTCCTTTTCCTTCCGACAGCTGTGAACGTGCATTGCCGTATGCAGTATTAGCTGTGTTTATCGCATCCCCAATCTTCTCGAATGTTTCCGCAAATCCTGCCATTTTCTCATACAGTGCAGTTCCGCGTTTCACTATCTCCTGTATGTTCTTTTCCTGATACTCACGTTTCCATAAGTCAAGAGCCAGTCTTAGAGCTGCTATTAGATTGGTTGGACTCATAAGCACCACCTTTTTCTGATAAGCATAATTCCACAGGTTGTTGTCTGCCTGTAAAGCAAGCACGTATGCCGGTTCGTTAGGGATGAACATCATTACAAAGTCCAGTGCCGATACGTTATATTTGGAATAGTCTTTCTTACTCAGTTCGTCTATATGAGCCTTTACCGAACGCAGATGCTCTTTTAGGTACTGTTCTTTTTCTGCTTTGTCGTCAGTTCCTATATATCCGGCGTAGGCCGTTAGCGACACTTTGGAATCTATTATCACATGGCGGTTGTCAGGATAAACAACGATAACGTCCGGTTGTAGTCTCTGTCCCTGCTCGTTTTTCAGATACTCGCCATTCTCATCTTTCAGAAATTCCTGACGGAAATACTCTTCTCCTTCATGCAATCCAGAATTCTCAAGTATCGTTTCCAGTATCATTTCGCCCCAGTTTCCCTGCATTTTTGAGTCACCTTTCAAGGCTTTTGTCAGATTGTTGGCATCATCGCTTATCTGTTTGTTTAGAAGGACGAGTTCTTTTATTCTGTCTTCAAGTGAGAAACGTTGTTTCGATTCCTTCTCATATACCTCTGCCACTTGATGCTTGAACTCGTTCAGATTGTCGCCAAAAGGCTTTAGCAGACTGCTGAGGCTTTCGGTACTAAGTTTGTTGAAAGTCTCTGTCTTCTGTTGGAAAATCTTGTTGGCTATGTTCTCAAACTCCATATTGAACTGCTTGTGCATCGCTGCAATCTCTTCTTTCTGAGTTTCCAGTTTCTCGGCCATATTACGGTTTTCAGCCTTCAATGATGCCGAAACCGTATATGCCTCGTTCAGCAAACGGGCATTCTCGTCCAGCTTGTCTTGCAGTTTTTGTATGTCTTTTTTTAGACTTTCAGCCTGTTGTGTTGCTTTGGTCTGTTCGTTCCTCAATAGCTCGGTTGAGTGTTCCTGTTGCATCCTGAGTTGTGATTGCAGTATGCCTGTTTTCCTTGCCGCTATCATATATCCGCTCAGACATCCTATGGCCATTCCTATAATGAGAAAGATAATTTCCATTCGTATATTAATTATTTTGTGAGTTCTTTAGCAGTCAAAGATAATGCTTTTTTAATGACAATGCTTGTTCTTTGATTTCAATATTTTTATTTGAATAATTAAGCTCCCTATGTTATGCAGTTTTTTTCGTCTGTTATAATTGTTTACTGTCAGTTTATTGAAATTTACTTCGCAAAATCAAAGTACCGGAGCGTTTCGTTGTATGTTTAATAACATTATACTATATATCTTCGATTATGAAAAAAATACTTATATTTATAAAAGACGAGAAATATTGTATTTATTAACCTTTAAAAAGCTATTTGTTATGAGAACGTTTTTTATTGATTTATGCTATTCTGCTTAGCAATTGTTGGTGGAATATTAATGAACAGTTGTTAGTGATGAACAATTAAATGAAGTATCTTTTAATTTAACAGAAAGTCGTGCATTGCCAGGATTCCATTGGAGGTGTCCGGATTGTGGATTTTTTAATGGTGGATGGAGAAATAATTGTTATGAGTGTGGAGAGGAATATGAATCTAATCATGGAGATTTACTTTTAAGTATTGTTCTTTTAGAGTCCATTTGATACAATTAACTACTACTGGTGGCGCTCTTGATGATAGGTGGGGAGATACAACCGTGTAGAATTACCTTGTCGTTTAGTGCCGCTTAGAGCTCCTGCAGGCTGGTATAACAATGCGGTTGCTGATAAATATTATACAACTTTCCGTTCAACATCTATGGATTCCGGAAATAGTAGTTTCTTGGAGGCTTATGATTTTGCTTGGTATCGTACTGTTCGTATTATTTATTCGAAATATCATTCACCGGCTTCTATAAATAGAGAATTCACTATATTTAATAACCGTGCAGGGACAACTTTGAAAGGTACAGCAAAAGGTAGAGGAATATTAGAAGGTATAAGAGCAGCACTTACAGCATTTGATGCCTTGTATTAATAAAATATATAAAAAATGTAATTATGAAAACTATTGTTCGTATAATGCTTTCTTTTCTGGCGGTTCTTTTGGCTGTCGGGTGCGGAACGTCCAGGCAATCAGTTGGAGAGGTGACGCATGATGAGGCTTTGCAGGCGTTGGAAAACAAAAGGTTTAAAATCGTGATAGAAGAGATTTATGACAATTTTACATATGCCAACACTCAAAAGAACAAGCCTCTGATACGATATGCCTCGGAGTGTCGTTTCGCAATGAATGGAGACAAAGTATCATATTATATTTCGCCGGACGACCTTAGGCATACTAAGAATCCTCCTTTCCCGGAACGTGCGGAAAATGTTCTGGCAACAATGACAAAAGGCAAGGAAAAGAAGAATGGCGACGTTGAGTATTTTATACATGTGGAATCGAGTGACAAGCATTTCCGCTCAACATCTGATTTTCTGTTAGTCCTTTATAAAAAATCCAATATTTGTTTTGTAAGTAAAGAAAATGTATTCGGAGGACATGATATAAGTTTTAGAGGGCGTTTGATACCTCTTTAAACCATTTAAACCATTAAAGGATAGATAGTTTCAAGTGAACTGCATCTCAAAGTTTTATGTATAACTTTTGGGATGCAGTTCAAATATTGTCTTTATTATTACATACCTCCCTGTCCTCCGGCAGAAGAACTTGAGCCGCTACCTCCTCCCGATTTTACATCATCGTTGTTGATACTTCTGTTTGTTTTCTTCACCTGGGTTTTCAGTTCACCGAATCTCCAGCTTATGCTGAGGGCATATCCAAGATTATAGTATTTGTTTTTGTTCCATGAGCGGAATGTGTCTGTAACCGTATTGTTTTCGTATGTATTATATTTGTTGAAAATATTGTTGGCAGACAGTGAAATACTCAATCTCTTATCTTTCAGGAAAGAACGTGTAAGTCCTAGTCCGTAGTAATAATACGATGAACCTTTACCTTGTAGGCTAATATATGGAGTACTTCCGCCACCGTAAGCACTGAGTTGTAAGTCCCAAGGAAGTGTCTGCTGTATGTTTCCGAACAGGTTACCGTTGAAACCGGAATTCTTGGTATCCAGCAAATCACTGCTATAGTCCGAATAAGAGCCTGATGCGTTGATTGATATTCTGGTCTTGTTTCCCGGGTTCCAGTTCATCCACAATGACAGGCGCGTAATCTGTTTTTTTCCGGCATTTTCGTAAGTGTTGTTTAGAATTCCGTCTTTCATGAAAGAATAGCTTTCTATACCGTTGTTTGTGAACGTATAGTTCAGGTTAGCGTTAATATTGAACTTGGCAGAGAAAGAACTGAATGTCAGTCCTACGATATGTGCCTTCTCTGTTTCCAGATCAGGGTTACCGTAATTCACTGACGTAGGGTTACTCTCATCGCGGAATGGGTTAAGATACCATATACCCGGACGGTTGATACGCATGTTATAGTTTGCCTTCAGGGTGGATGTCGTGCCAAGCATATATGACATATTCACGGTAGGGACAATATCGTCGAATCCGGCATTGAAGTTCCGTTCCGGCTGGAGGGCATATTTCACATCCATGAAAGTATGCTCATATCTCACTCCTGCCTTGAAACCGAATTTTTTCAACTTCAGCTGATAGTCGGCGTATGTAGCAAGGATGCTTTGCCCCTGGTCGAATACGCTCGACATGTTGTTGTCCTGAAGCATCGAGCCGTCGCTTTGCTGGATGAAGTATTTACTGTCGCTCGCATTCAGACGATAGATGTATTTCATACCGGCATCGATATAGTGCTTGTCGTTTATAGGATTTACGTAGTCTACTTGTCCGGTATGTTCTGCCGTGTGGGCATCATTGTCGAAATACTGATTTTCAAGCGAGAAAGGAACATTTACCATGTCGATATATTCAGTAGCAGATTCGCTGTTGTTTGGAGAATCATTGTACTTATACGATATGGTGAGATATTCGCCTTTGGTCTTGAATGAGTGCTGATAGTCGAAGTTAATGCCTACATTACCGAAGCTGTTTGTGGATTTGTTCAGTGTATTGTATCTGTATGTCAGCTCTTCCATATTGTTCAGCATGCGGTTCTCCGAATTGCTGTTTGTCTTGAAGTTACCTCCGAACATATTGGCAGAGAATGTTATCAGATTCAGAGTGTCAATCTCATAACTTCCTTCCAGATTGCCGAACTGGAAATTTCCGTTGCTTTTCGATGAACCTTCGCTGTTGAGATACTTGTTTGTGTCCGAAGTGTAGTCCTCACGTCCGGAACTGAAATAGCTGCGTGGCTGCATGTTGTAGTTGTACGAATAGTTGCCCGATACGGTAAACTTTCCTACCTGCACCGTACCATAGCCATAACCGGAAAAACCACGGTTGCTTGCTCTGCCGCCGAGTGTGACGTTATATCCCTGCATCTTTGTGTCCGTAGTAATAATGTTCAGAATACCTCCGATACCTTCGGCATCGTATTTGGCTCCCGGTTCTGTTATCACTTCTATAGACTTGATGCTGCTGGCTGGCAGACTTCTCAACACTTCTTTCGGATTATTGCTCATCAGAGTGTTTGGTTTTCCGTTTACGTGTACCTTGAAACTGCTTGAGCCGTTCACCTGAATATTGTCCTCTCCATCCACAGTCACAAGAGGAACTTTCTTGAGCATCTCCAGTGTGGTGTTGGTCTTTGAGTCCGGGTCGTCCTCCATGCTGTAGGTTATTTTGTCTATTTCAGCTTTCACGAGAGGTTTCTGTGCCACCACTTCCACACCTTTAAGCATTTCTGTTGCCTCGGAAGTAAATATTGTTCCGAGGTCAACAGATTTCTTGCTTGCGCTTAATGTAAAGTTTCTTTTTACGGTATTCTTTCCTACCGATGAGAGAGTTATGACGTAGTCGCCTGGCTCGGACAGTCTCTCGTTGAAACGTCCTTTTTCGTCGGTGACTGACAGCTTTACGTTTCCTTCAGGATTTGCTGCGTTTGAGATTCTTACTGTGGCGTATGGCTCGCTTTCGTTAAGAAGTGAGTCAACTAAAGTGCCTTTTACTGAGTATGTTTCTCCTTTATTCTGTGCAAAAGCAACAGTGGCAGTAAGGCATACGAGGATACATATAAATCCTCTTAAGACATTAGATGACATTTTAGTTTGGTTTTGATTTTATTTTCTTGATACTTTCGAAGCACCACTTGTTGATACATCTGATTTGGCTGTGCCGCCGAATGATAATTTCGAAGCTCCGGACACTTCTCCTGTAATATTCTTGTTGCATATTATCTCAGCCTTGCTGGCACCGCTTATGTCTACATCTGCATAATCGGTGTTCAGACATTCCGATGATAATTTCGATGCTCCGTTCACACTGATTTCAGCATTTACGGCTTTACCATCTATACTGGCAAAAGATGCCCCGTTGACACTGGTTTTCAACGACTGACAGCTGATTTTGGCATCAAATTTCGACGCTCCCGATACTTCTATTTCAAGTTCTTCTGCTTTAATCTCTCCGTCTGAACTGAATGATGAAGCTCCTGAAATTTCAATGCTTTCCAGTTTCTTGCTTGCTGGAATCAATGCAGTAATCTTGAAAGGACTTTTAAAACTTGAAGCGTAAATCTCAATGCCGTCTTCATCGTGGATTACCTTTATTTTATTAAGAATAGAAGAGTCGGCAAGAATTTGAAGTTTGTCAATATCGTGTCTGTACTCTGCCTTTATTGCACTTCTCACGCTTAATGATTTATATGAAGTGCTCACATCGTATATAGAAGTCATTTCGTTTTTGCTTGTGGCGGTATTAATCATACAGGATGTGGCTGTTAAAGCTGTCACGGCACTGATTATAAATATTGTAAGTAAGTTCCTTGGTTTCATGTTCTTGTTTTTGATATAATATTGAAACTTTTTATTTGTTATCTTTCAGAAATTGTTTGTATAGAGCTGATATTTCCGGTCCTGATATGCCAAGAATCTTCATTGTGCGGAACATTTCCGGCAATTCCTCGTTCAGGAATGTCTCTTTTCTGAACGAAAGAATTTTATCCTTTGCTTCTTTACTTACGAAATATCCTATACCTCTTTTATTGTAAATAATTTCCATTCCCTGCAGATGATCGTAAGTACGCATCATGGTATTTGCGTTCACTTCCACCATTGCGGCATACTCCCTTACGGACGGTATTCGTTCTTCCTCCTTGTATGTGTCATGAAGAATTTCGTCCATAATTCTGTCTGCTATCTGCAAATATATTGATTTCGATTCCTTAAATTTCATCATGTGAACAGTTTTCTATCGGTGATTTGTGAATTTCTAAACATATGATAACTCAGAGTCCAGTTAATAACTGTAAATATAAGGAATATAATGCTTATTATATTTACATTAATCCATAAGCTTTCATCTGTTGGTTCAAAATATAAAAATAATTCTCTGCTAACCATAGTTCCGAATATGTATGCAACAATGACAAACAGTATCATCATTATTCCCCAGGTTTTTATGAAAGGATGCTTTCTGAAATATGTACCACCCAATATATAAATGGAGTGCCCCCATAAACCGTTAGAGATTAAAAACAGATAAGACATGAATGTTGATGATGTTCCGTATACTTCAGGATTGATATGTATTGTGTCATAAAAAGAAACAGACATTATATCAAACAGGCAGAAACGTGAGAACTCTGCCGGCGCATCGAATAACGGCAGCAAGGCAAGTCTCGTCAGTTCAGCAAGGAATAGTCCTACAAAAAATATAACCATAGAAATAATACATACGTATATTACTCTGCTGATGAATTTTTCTCCGATTGTTGCCGGAAGCATCATATACGAGATACGTTTGTTCTTTGTATTCATCACTTCCATAATTCTTGAGGCACATACAATTAGATAGAAGAATGTGACGAATATCAGTATAGAATGGAATGTGTTGCAGAAACCTGCATATTGCGCTTCTCCTGTTTCTCCTCTATTGCCGGACAAAATGCCGTTCATTCCGAACAGGAAAGCCATAGCCGTGCCTGTATATACTCCTATAAGCCTGTACATGTTGGTTTTCCAATTCTCCATCATGTCGCGTTTCATTACCGCCATGAGTCTTGTAAAACTGAAATTTATATTTGTTGTCATAACCTTTCCTCCTTACTTATTTATTGAAAACTTCCTGTATCTTGTTTCTGTCTGCCAGCATTGCATTGAAAAGAACTTCCAGATTCATAGGACTTTCTTCGTCGAATCTGTTTTCCATTATGATGCTGTTTCCTTGTACAGACGGCTGTATGAACAGTGCTCCATCGGTAGGTTCGTTCATGCTTTGTTCGCAGAAGTATAGCTTGTCTGTAATCTCTTTTACCGATTTGTTCAACAGTACTTCAGTACCGTCTATTATTGTTATGTGGTCCAGCAATCTGTCTATATCCCTTACTTGATGGGTAGAGATTATGATAGTCTTCTCGTCTGTCATCCCCGATGCTATGACTTTCCTGAACTGGCTTTTCGATGGTATGTCGAGTCCGTTTGTAGGTTCGTCCATGAGTAGGAGAGAGGTGTTTGTGGCAAGAGCGAAGCACATATATGCTTTCTTCTTCTGTCCCATGGAAAGTTCGCCAAGGTTGATATCCATTCCGAGGTCGAAATCATTGAGACATGTGCTCAGTGTCTCGTTGCTGAAATTAGGATAGAAACCGCTGTTCAGCTTTACGAACTGTTTCATCGACAGGTTAGGCAAGTCGAATTCCTCTGGCACCAGATAAATGTTCGACAGTGTCTGCGGGAGACGTCTTCTGATGTCTATACCTTTTATCGTTACATTTCCATGAGAAGGTTTGAGCAATCCGCAGATGATATACAATAGAGTGGATTTTCCTGTTCCGTTCTTTCCGAGCAGGCCTACTATTTTCCCTTTTTCTATTTCAAGATTGAAATCATTGAACACCTGTCTGTTTTTTCTGTATCCGAAGGTGAGATGCTCGGCTTTAATCATTGTTGTGTCCATAATTGTTTGTTTTAGTGTATTAGTTGATTAGTACACTGCAAATGTATCTCTTTTTCTTGGATATGCAATAGTGTGGGCATAGTTTTAATATATTTTTACTTTTGATATAAACAAAGCATTATGCGAACTTGTTATATAAGAACAGTTAGTTTATTGAAAATATTTTATACGTATATTGGGTTATGAATAGGTTGATTTCGTTTGCAGTAGTGTGTTTTGCCGCTGTATTTTCTTCTTTTGGGCAAAATGTAGACAAATCGTTAGTATCTCAAAAAGCCGAAGATGCTAAAAAGGCAGCCGAGGAACTTAAGAAAGTTGATACTGGCGATAGGATTTGGACTTTTTCCGGTGTAGTAGGAACTAATGCCGCTGCTACAGGTATGGTAAACTGGGCTGCCGGAGGTAAGAACAATGTTAACGGCATAGCCTTTGCCAGATTGAGACTTTTATGGAAAAAAGATAATTTTGCGTGGGACACAAGTCTTGATACAGAGTACGGCCTTTCATGGATAGACCAGGATGAAGACCCTCTACAGAAATCGAACGATAAAATAAACTTCTCGACCAAGATGGGGTGGGAGTTCCGCAAGTCGTGGTATCTAACTGTCTTGGGTGCGTTCCAGTCGCAATATACAATGGGATATGAGTATGTCACAGGATATAATCCTCCGATATCTAAATGGTTGGCACCCTCGTATACAGATTTTTCTGTCGGTATTGACTGGAAACCTAACAAGATTTTCTCGGTTTATGCATCACCTATAGCAGGTAGAATAACTTCTGTATCGGTTTCTGACAGATTTAATGATAAATTCAGAGAACAGTATAATGAGGATATGAAGAAACTTGACCCGAATGCAGAATGGGTGGACTATGATTTGCGCCGGGTTTTACAGGAAAAATACGGTACTTATATCTATGCTGATGACGGCGAAACAAAGGTTTATAAGAATGCCCGTGCCGAGTTTGGTTTTACCTTCAAGGGGTCGGTGAATTATAAGTATAAGGATCTGACATTGATGACCACGTTAGGACTCTTCACTCCATATGCATGGGATAAAAGACTGATAAACAATCCTGATTCATATTTCAAGTATATGGACAATAACCGCCGTTTCGGAAATTTTGATGTTGACTGGGATGTAGCAATATCATACCAGCTACTGAAACTGCTGAATGTCACTCTGTCAACAAGTCTGAAATATTACAACGGCTTGCTTATTGACAAAGTACATGATGACGGTACAACAACAGTGGCCGAACGTGTACAGTTCAAGTCGGTACTTGGTTTGGGAGTGGGATATACATTCTGATTATGAATATGCAAAAAAAGCTTGTTCCCGGATTATAATATACTATCCGGGAACAAGCTTTTTATTAATGAAGACGTACTAATCTTATTTTCTCATGTTGACTTTTTGTACGTCTCCACGAAGCTTGTCTTTAATCGCATCTACAGTTTTATCATCGGTCATCTTGTCGACTTTGAGAGATAATGCCGAATTCTCGCTCCATGCTTTCGTCTTAATCATTATTACTCCTTCTTTCTTATCGAATACACCGAACTTCTGGAAAATCGCCTGTGTCTTGTTTTCGTCTTTTATGACTTCTATTCTTTCAATAGTTCTAGGATTTAAGGCACTGAATTCTTGCTGTGATACTACTTTATCGTTTATAACAATCAGGACATTTTCCAATGACTTGTTGAAACTTACGTTTCCTGGCATGGTAGGAGAACCGTCAGAGGTTTTTGTCTCAGCTTTATCCTGTTTGTCGAGTTTGAAAGTCACAGGTACTGTAAATTTTACAGGAACAGCCTCTCCTCTTTGCATTCCGGGAGACCATTTAGGCATGTTGGCCAGTACCCTTATAGCCTCTGCATCAAGCGATGGAGATACGCTGTGCATGACTTTAAAGTCGGAGGTGTATCCGTCTTTTCCTACTATAAACTGAACAATCACTCTTCCCTGCTTTTTTTCTCTTACTGCATCAGCTGGGTATTTAATATTTCGGGCAATGTATTTCATCAGCTCGGACATTCCTCCAGGATATTCAGGCATCTGTTCCACAACCATAAAAACTTCTCCATTTTGTGATGTTGAGGCTTGTGGCGCTTTTTCTTCAGGAGCTTCTTCCTGTTCATAACCTACTACTACCACTTCATCCGTAACCTGTACCTCGTCTTTCATTCTTATAGGTTTGTCTTTCATATTTTTAACCTCAATGGCCGAAGCAACAAAAGAACATGTATGTTTCCCGATATACGAAACTACTATTACAGAATTCTCTGACACTCTTAAGCTGAATTTTCCGTTTTCATCCGAAATAGTACCCTTCGTGCTTCCTCTTTCCAATATACTGGCTCCCTTTATCGCTTTTCCGGTGGCATCGTCAACTACCGTACCTTCAACCTGTATAAGTCCATTAGGTTTGGAATAAGTGTTTTCTACCTCGTGATTTTCCGTAATTGCCGAAAAATCATTAACTTTGACACTTGAAATCTCGTCACTTAATTTTGAGATTTCAGGATGGGCAAAGGCGGCAACTGCTACAGCTGCCAGTGGAAGTATGTAGAGATACTTCGCACGTGCCCATGGGCTGGATTTCTTTTTCATCATCATAGTGATACGTTTTTTAAGTTTACTGTGATTAAAGCTGTTGGCGATTGAGTAGAGCCTTGAGCCGACAGCTTTTTTTATTAATAATAGTTGATAATTCCTTGCGTCTATACCGTTTCTTATCACTGTTTCGTCAGCTTCAAATTCATGTACGTTCTGAAGTTCAGATTTGATAAGCCATGATGCCGGGTTGAACCATTGCAGAAGTATGCATATATCAGCCAGCATGAGGTCGATGGAATGATGGTTGGAGATATGCGCAATTTCATGACATAGTATCTCTCTGCCGTTTTCCTCCAGGTCTGTACGCGATATTACTATACGGTTCATCCAGCTGAAAGGTGATACTTTTTCGTCTGTCACTATCAGTCTTATGTTTCTGGTACTCTCTTTTACATACAGGTTGATGTCTTCTTCTTTACCTTTGCGGGTGATGTTCAGTACTTTTCTGAATTGTAAAATCTCTTTTACGGCGAAGAACAGTATTCCGATAATGTATATGGCTGCTGCAAACAGGATGACATATTCCATTGTAGAAGCATCGTTGACTTCAGTTGCTATATCAGCATCTACCATAACAGGTATCATCAGTGGTTCATCCATAGATGTTACAGTTTGAACTGTTCCAGTGGAATTTTCCATACTTATCTTGGCGAAAGGAATTATGCAGCATATAATCATCAGTCCGAGCAGGGCGAAACGGTTGAAGCGATGAAATGTCTCGCGGCTCATCAATAGTTTATAGAACAGATAGAATACCGCCAGACATACGCCTGATTTCAGTATATATATGAGTAGTGTTCCCATGGTAATACTAAGTTTTATGGTTCATAGGTTTGGGAATTTGTGCTTTCAGATTTTTATTAAGGTCTTTCAGCTATTTTGTGAGGTCTTGTTTTCCTCTTCTACCTTGCGTATCAGTTCCTTAAGTTCTTCTATGGAAATGTCTTCTTCCTTGACTAAGGATGATACGACATTCAGATAAGAATTGTTGAAATACTTGCTTATGATATTCTTCAGTGTACGTGTACTGAAATCATTACGGCTCACAGTGGCATAATACTGGAAAGTGTTTCCGTATGCTTTGTGTCCTATATAGCCTTTTTCTTCCAGTCCGCGAACTATTGTTGACAAGGTGTTAATATGCGGTTTTGGTTCGTCATAGAATGAAAGAAGCTCTTTTACGAACAATGGACCTTTTTCCCAAAACAGTTCCATGATTTCTTCTTCCTTTGATGTCAGTTTTTTCATAAGGATTTGCTTTTGATTATCGTTTGTGACAAAGTAACTAAAAAATATAGTTGGTTAACTAAAAGTTGTAGTTAAATAAGCTTAATACCTTGAATATTATGACTTTTGATGGATTCTGGAATAGTATTTTGTATATTTAAGTTCTTATAAAACAATAATTTCCGGAATCAGACAGACTGAAACCGGAAATTAAACTGTTGTATGTTACGTTTATTCCACACTGATACCGAGTGCCTTCATATCCTCATCTACAGTTCCTATACCTGCAATGCCGAAGTTGTCAACAAGCACTTTTGCCACATTAGGCGATAAGAATGCCGGAAGGGTAGGACCGAGGTGGATATTCTTCACACCGAGCGACAGCAGCGCGAGTAGAACTATTACCGCTTTCTGTTCATACCATGCGATGTTGTATGCTATAGGCAGTTCATTCACGTCGTTGAGGCCGAAGACTTCTTTAAGCTTCAGAGCTACAACGGCCAGTGAGTAACTGTCGTTGCATTGTCCTGCGTCAAGAATACGAGGGATTCCGTTTATATCACCCAATGGGAGTTTATTATATTTATACTTCGCACATCCGGCTGTAAGGATTACACAGTCCTGCGGTAATGCCTTTGCAAACTCAGTGTAGTAGTCTCTGCTCTTCATTCTGCCGTCGCATCCTGCCATTACAATGAACTTTCTTATTGCGCCGGTCTTGATTGCATCCACTACCTTGTCTGCCAGACTCAATATCTGATTATGTGCGAATCCTCCTATTATTTCGCCTTCTTCAATCTGTGTAGGCGCATTGCATTTCTTGGCAAGTTCAATCACTTCCGAGAAGTCTTTCACTCCGTTCTCGTCTGCTGTGATATGTTTCCAGCCCGGATAACCAGTAGAGTTGGTTGTGAAGATTCTGTCCTTATATACAGCATTCGAAGTAGGAGGAACGATACAGTTTGTAGTGAATATCACAGGACCGTTAAACGAAGCAAATTCCTCACGTTGTTTCCACCATGCATTACCATAGTTGCCGATGAAGTGTTTGTATTTCTTGAATGCAGGATAGTAGTGTGCAGGCAGCATCTCGCTATGTGTATATACATCAACTCCGGTACCTTCTGTCTGTTTGAGCAATTCTTCTATGTCGTGCAGGTCATGTCCGCTTATCAATATCCCTGGATTTGTTCCAACGCCTATATTCACTTTTGTGATTTCAGGATTCCCGTAAGTCTCAGTATTTGCCTTATCCAATAGAGCCATAACTTTTACTCCTGTTTCGCCCACGGCAAGGGTTAATGCTGTAAGTTCTTCTGCGGATAAGTCGTCAACTGTGATTTTTCTTATCGTAGACTGCATGAAGGCATGTATGCTTTCATCATTATACCCAAGGCGCATGGCATGCTCGTGATAGGCAGCCATACCTTTCAGACCATATATAATAAGCTCTTTCAGTGAGCGGATATCCTCATTCTTTTCCCTAAGAATACCAACTACTCTAGACTTCTCATCGTAGAATTTCCTGTTTTCGGTGTTCCAGATTATTTCGTCTACAGCCGGAAGTTTGATATTCTCTTTTTCTGCAATATTTTTCAGTTCAGCTTTCAGCTCCAGTCCGCGGTCAACTCTCTTCAGTATGCTTTCGTCGTCGAAATTGGCATTTGTGATAGTAGAGAACAATGCGTCAGTCACAAAACTGTTTATCTCTTGGCTTGTTTTAATACCGTTTTCTCTTAATATGTCCGCTATAGAGCATACACCTCGTACTACGAACAGCAGCAAATCCATGGCTGCTGATGTAGAGCTACTCTTACCGCATACTCCCTTGATGGTACAAGCTATTCCTTTGGCTGTCTCCTGACACTGGAAACAGAACATTTCGTTTACTGCAATAGAATTTTCAGTCATAATAAATGTGATTTGAATTTGTGGCTAATACTATTGTTTATTATTTTTGTGCAAAGGTATTCTGTTATTACTCTTTATTCCGTAACAGATGTTACCATGACTGATAAAAATGATTAATACACTGAAGACAAGCATATGGGACGATTTTATGACATATTGGATTTCACCCTTTTCGAAGGAGTAAACAAAGATGGTATTGCAGAATTTTTAAAGAATGCCTCCAATAAGATTTCTTCTTACAAGAAAAGTGATATTGTCGTCCTTCAGGACAGCTTGTGCAAGTCATTGTTGCTGTTATGTCAGGGTACACTGCTTGCCAAGATGACAAATGCTGAGGGAAAGGAAATTGTTATTGAACATCTTTCTGCTCCTGAAATGTTGGCACCGGCATTTATTTATGGAACAGAGAACAGGTTTCCGGTAACCTTACAGGCAGAGGATGATGTCATAATATGGTCTCTCTCGAAGGATGATTTTCTTAAGATGATGGAAACCGACTATGCTCTTCTGCGTAATTTTCTCCGCCAGATATCAGACAGGAGTGTCTTTCTGAGCCGGAAGCTTAATGAGTTTGCCTTACAGAATCTAAGTACTAGGATTATAAGTTACCTACAGAGGAACGGCGTCATAAGCAATATACAGGATGTGGCATTTATAATGGGAGTAGCACGTCCGTCGCTGTCGCGTACGCTTTCGTCTATGGTTGAAGATGGAACACTGATAAAGACTGAGGAAGGGTACAAATTGTCAAAATCGTAAGTTCAGAAAAATGTCTTGACGTTTTGTCTGAAACGCTTTGTCGTTTTAATAAAAATGACAAAGCGTTTTTTTTGATTAGTTTCTGTGCAAAAAATAATCTCTGAAATACGAGTGTGTGACTTAATGGTAACTCAAAGTATATTTTGGGAAAAACTGAATATTGCTGATTAAGATAACAATGTTTTTATTCTTAATATTTGTGGAAATTAATATTAAGGATGTTATCAGGATAAATTTCTTATAAAACTTGAATTTTGCGATTATGTGAATGATTTAATACAAAAAGATTGTATATTTATTACAAAAGTATTAATTTTAAACTCGAATAATGAATTTGAGCGCAGAATGAATAAAAGGTTCTACTTTTGCAATCGCAAACACTGGTGTATAAAATACTAACCCCAATAATGATAAATGATGAAAAGTTTTGTAAAAAGATTTAAAAACCAATATATACCTATGGTATCATTGGTCTCTGCATTTATAACACCTGTATATTCTGCAGAGGAACAGAATTTTGAACGTTTTTATAACTCTTCAGTTAGTTTGGTTGATGAGGAGAGTATAACAGGAAAAATATTAGATGAAACAGGAGAGCCTGTGATTGGAGCTAATATTTTAGTAAAAGGTACTTCACAAGGTACGGTTTCTGATATTAATGGTAATTTTCAATTGTCTGTTGATAAATTACCAGTTGTAATTGTAGTATCATATATTGGATATTCAAATCAGGAAATTACAGTAAATTCTAATAACAAAAATCTGACTGTAACGTTGGAGTCCGACAATAATTTGATTGAAGAGGTAGTCGTTACAGGTTATGGTACTTTTAAAAAATCAGCCTATGCGGGTTCTGCATCTGCTGTAAATGCTGCGAAACTGAAAGATATTCCGTCTGTATCATTCCAAGATATGCTTCAGGGAAATGCTGCAGGTGTACAGTTTAGTGCACCATCAGGAATGCCGGGAGCATCATCATCCATTAATATTCGAGGAATGGGGTCTTTTAATGCAAGTAATACTCCATTATATGTAATAGATGGTGTTCCTGTGATGTCCGGTTCTATAGATGCCACAGATTCTGATTCCGGACTTGACATAATGTCAACCATAAATCCTTCTGATATTGAGAGTATTTCAATAATCAAGGATGCCGCAGCTGCGTCTCTCTATGGTTCGAGAGCGGCTAATGGAGTTGTGCTTATAACTACAAAGAGAGGAAAAGTAGGCAAGGCGAAAGTGTCTCTGAAAGCTGACTGGGGATTTAGTGACTTCGCTATGGATTATCGCCCTATTATGAATGGTGAACAGAGACGTGAATATATTTATAACGGTTTGAAAGCCGGTCAGTTAAGAGATGGAAAAACAGAGGAAGAGGCTATAGCATATGCTGATAAGTATGTAGAAGTTTATGCTCCTGTACCATGGTGCGGATATACAAACTGGGATGATGTACTATTTAAAAAAGGCAGTTATCAAAACTATGAAGCTTCGGTTAATGGAGGTACTGACAAGTTTAATTTTTATTCATCATTGTCGTATACTAAACAAGATGGTATAACTATGAATTCAGGTCTTGAACGCATAAGCGGAAGACTCAATGTTGATTATCAGGCTACAGATAAGCTAAAAATGGGTGCAAGTATTCTCTTTGCAAATGTAAACCAGGATGTATATAGTGAAGGTACCTCTTATACTTCTCCATTCTATTCAAGTAGAAATGCAGCTGTTCCTTCAGATCCCGTATATAATGAGGATGGAAGTTGGAATAGAGATTTTATCCGTATCAGTGACAGAAATCCAATGCTGTCAATGACTTATGATACAGATAAAGAATACGTAACCAGAGCATTTAATACAATATATGGTGAATATGAGTTTATAAAAGACCTGAAGTTGAAATCGACTTTGAGTTATGACTATACTAATACTAAAGGTGAAAGTTGGGATGACCCTCGTACATCTAATGGTGATGATACTAATGGATATATGTATAAGCAGTATAAGGAATTCAGCAAGACTGTATGGGCAAACCAATTATCTTATAAGTTCAATATAGCAGATGATAATCATTTTGATGTTTTAGTAGGTTATGAACTTGATAGACAGTATAGTGACTATCTGTATGGTTCTGCTACAAACTTTGCAACTTATGATAAAAATGCATTAAGCAACGGAACAAAACTTGACGGAACTGGAGGCTACGATAAAGAATCAAGAATGATTTCATATCTGTCGCGCGTAAATTATGATTATAAAAATAAATATTATTTAGGAGCCAGTTTTAGAACTGACGGTAGTTCAAGACTTGCTTCAGAGAATAGATGGGGTAGTTTCTGGTCTGTATCAGGAGCATGGAGAATTATAGAGGAAAGTTTCATGCAGGATTTATCATCATGGTTGTCAGACCTTAAATTAAGAGCCTCTTATGGAGTAAATGGTACATTGCCATCTGATTATTATGGATATATGGGATTGAGCAGTCTTACAGAAGGTTATCTGAATATGCCTGGTATTACTCCAGTCCAGATAGCAAATGAGAATCTTCAATGGGAAACTAACCATAACTTGAATATTGGTGTAGATTTTGGATTGTTCAACCGTGTAAATGCCACTTTGGAGTATTATAATCGTACTACAAAGAACTTGCTGATGGATTGTCCTATTTCTTATACTACTGGTTTTGGAAGTTATCTTATGAATATCGGTGAGGTTAGGAATCAAGGTGTAGAAATGGAAATAACTTCAAGAAATATACAGACAAAAGATTTCAGCTGGACAACTTCTTTCAATATCAGCCATAATAGAAACAAGATTTTAGTTTTGGATGGGATACAGACTGAGATTGTAAGTGGCTCGCAAATAAGAAAAGTTGGCGAATCATATCGTACATTCTATTTGATAGAGTTTGCAGGAATAAATCCTGAAACAGGTGCGCCGCAGTTCTATACTAATGATTTAGATGAAAATGGTAATTACATTAAAGAAATTACGGAAGATTCATCTGAAGCTAACGCTATAGCTTTGGATAAACATGCAGAGCCAACTGTAATAGGAGGTTTTTCAAATACATTCAGTTATAAATGGTTTGATCTAAGTTTCTTGTTCAATTATCAGTTTGGAGGTTATGGATATGATAATTGGGCTCAAAAAACAGAACATGGAGGTAATGATCTTGAAGCTAATATTCCTATATATTATCTTGACAATTGGAAAAAACCGGGAGATATTACACAATATGAATTATTCATTGAGGATCCTGACCAGGCAATGAATAAAATTGCTACAACAAGACGACTTCATAGTACGGATTATATAAGATTAAAATCGCTTACCTTTGGTGTAACTCTTCCAAGTACTTTAACTCGCAAGATAGGAATTGAGAATGCAAGAATATATGCATCTGCAAATAACTTGTGGACATGGGCTGCATATGACTTTTATGATCCGGAATCAGTGCAGAATGGTAGCGCAACATGGAACACTCCTCCTTTGAAAACCGTTACTTTCGGTTTGAATGTTACTTTCTAATAAAATGTTTATTTATAAATTTGATATAATATGAAACTATTGAAATATATAATTGGGGGCTCTTTCTTATTGGCAATGTCATCATGTTCACATGATTGGTTGAATTTGAGCCCGTCTACAGAGACAGAAACATCTACCAGTATACAGTCGCTTGATGATATAGAGTTTACATTAAATGGTATATATAGCGCAATGCAGAGTTCAAATCTTTATTCAGGAAGATTGGTATATTATGCAGATGCCACAGGAGATGATATGCAGGCTGTGTCCTCAACAAAGAGATGTGCAAATTATTATAGATTTAATTGGACAAAAGATAGTGGCCCTTCGTCACAGTGGTCGGAACTTTATGCTGTTATAACAAGTTGCAATGTAATATTGAACAATATAGATGGATTGGAAATATTTGACAGCGAAAAAGAAAGATATAATGACCTGAAAGGACAGGCATTGGCTATAAGAGGTCTTGCTTATTTTGATTTGGTACGTCTGTACGGATATCCTTATAAAAAGGATAATGGTGCATCTATGGGAGTTCCACTTGTTATTGAAGAACTAGAATATTCTTCTAAGCCTAGTCGAGCAACAGTGGCTGAGTGTTATACACGTATAATACAGGACTTGGATGATTCTTCAAAAATTATAGGTGAAGAATTCAATAAGGGAAAATTCAGTAAATGGGCTGTGCTTTCTTTGTTGAGTCGTGTATATTTATATAAGGGAGATGATGTGAATGCACTGATTAAGGCAGAGGAAGCCATAGAAGGTGCTGAAGCTGCTGGCTATAAGTTGTGGTCGAATTCTGAATATCCAACAGCATGGGGAAATGATGTCTCCGAATCAAATCCTGGAGAAGTTCTGTTTGAGATTGTAAATACGACAACAGACAGTCCGGGTAGTGAAAGTATGGGATATCTTTCTTCAAAAAGTGGATATGATGATATTTGTATAACAACTTCGTTCTATAATCTGCTTTTAGAAGATCCGGACGATGTAAGACTTAGTTTATTGAGCTTTGATGGTGATGAATATGCTTATGTTTATAAATATCAGCCACAAGAAGGTGAAGAAATAGAAGATGCCAATATTCCTTTGGTTCGTTTGTCTGAAACTTATTTGATAGCAGCAGAAGCAGCTGTAAAAAGAAATAATAATGACAAAGCTGTAAAATATCTGAATGCGATAGTTTCCAGAGCTAATCCTGATAATTCTGTTGAAGGCCAAACAATAACTCTTGATATGGTCATGAAGGAAAGGAGAAAAGAATTGGTATGTGAAGGGCATCGTATGTACGATGTAATAAGAGATGGAGGAATGGTAAAGAGGGTAGATGCCAGCAATGATGATCTGACTACCACTCACAATACTCAGTACATGGAATACGATTGGACTTTCTATAAGATAGTTTTGCCTATTCCAAAACATGAGACGGATGCCAATAAAAATGTATTGCAAAATCCGGGTTATTAATTATAGATATTTAGATTAATTGAATGACAGTCTTTCTTCGGAAAGACTGTCTATATTATTTTATATTGGAGATGAAAATTCAAACTATTTTATCAATATTTATTTTCTTATCTTGTTTTGGCGTTTATTCTGCTGTTAATCCTGCAGATAATAAAACGGCAATAGGTTATGATGGTCCATATGTATTATATACTGACAGCTGCATAAAAGTAGTGTCTGTTGGGTTGTCGGGAGATATTAAGACTCAGTATTATGATCTTGGTAGTGAAAATATTAATCTTAATGTGAAAAGTCATAATGGCGATTATTCGTTTGATGTAAAGATACAAAAGGATAAGAAACGTGATACTTGGAAGTATGAGCAATATGATAAGACTTTGGTGATATCCGACCCTCATGGTAATATTGATTTTGTAATAAAGACACTACAGGGGAATGGTGCTATTGATAAAAAACTCAATTGGACTTTCGGCAATAATCATCTGATGGTAATAGGTGATGTCTTCGATAGAGGAAATGATGTTACGCAAATTTTTTGGCTTATATACAAACTTAAACAGGAGGCAGAACAATCAGGAGGAAAAGTGTCTTTTTTAATTGGCAACCACGAGCCAATGATATTATGCAATGACATGAGATATGCAGAGGAAAAATATAAAATACTGGCAGATTCACTTGGCATAAACTATTCAGAACTTTTTTCATACGATACGGAATTAGGAAAATGGATTGCGAATTGTAATACAATAGAAGTGTCAGGAGATTATCTTTTTGTGCATGCCGGTATTGGACAAATGTTCTATAAAATGAATGTTCCGATAGATGTCGTAAATAAGGAAATAAGCAGTGTGCTTTTTAAGAAAAATAAAGATAGAAAGGCTACATCAGAACTTCATTCTTTCCTGTATGGAAGTGAAGGCCCTATATGGTATAGAGGATTGGTGCGCGATAAAGAAAAATATCATCCTTGTCCATCTGATACACTTGCATTATTGATGAATAGGCTTGGAGTTGAGAAGATAGTTGTTGGTCATACAAAAAATAATGATATATCAGAATTTTATGATGGAAAGGTGATAGGTGTTAATGTGGAAAATGAAGAAAATCTTGCTGAAAAAAAAGGCTTGGGAATATTAATTCAGCAGAAACAAGTTTTTGTTGTTGGAGAAAAAGGAATAATCAGGAGATTATAGCTTTAGATTAATTTCTTGGATAGTTTATTTTGTTCAAGGTAATATAATCATTGTTGAAATCCAATAATCAGATTCTAAGTTTATAAGATCAATACCTGTTTTAATTTGGTATTCAGCTTGTATTATATGCATTTTGTCAGATAGCAATAATTATTTATTGGATTTGGTGTTTATAAACAATCTTTAGGTAGGTAAAAACTCGTGTATAAAAACAGAAGGATTATATGTCTTGTATAAATGCTTAATTCTTTGACTTTTATATTGTGGAAATTAAATAATATTCTGATATCTTGTAAGTTGTGTTTTATAATCTTATCTTTGCACTAATAGTAATTTAAAGGAAAGAATATGGCAGATAATTATATTCGGTTCGATTGGGCAATGAAGCGCTTGCTCCGTAATAAGGCGAATTTCGGAGTCTTGGAAGGATTGCTTACTACACTCTTGAATGAAAAGATTGTAATACAAAAGCTATTGGAAAGCGAGAGTAATCAGGAAGACGAATATGATAAGTATAATCGTGTTGATATTCTTGCAGAGAACTCACGTGGTGAACTTGTTCTGATAGAGGTTCAGAACAATAATGAGTATGCGTATTTCCAACGTATGCTTTTCGGTGTCTCAAAGTTGGTTACGGAATATATAAACAGAGGTGAAAGCTATGATAATGTACGCAAAGTCTATAGTGTGAATATCGTATATTTCTCATTGGGACATGGCAAAGATTATGTATATCATGGCAAGACTGAGTTTCGAGGCATACATGACGGCGATTTATTGGAGTTGTCACCTTTTCAGAAGCAGACTTTCAAAGTTGATGAAGTCAGCCAGCTCTATCCGGAATATTATATACTGAAAGTAAACGATTTCAATGATGTAGCTACAACTCCTTTGGAAGAGTGGATTTATTATCTCAACACAGGTACGGTACCGGAAACGGCTATAGCGCCTGGTCTTGAGGAAGTAAGACAATTCCTGAAACTTGAACGTATGACTAAGGAGGAGCTTAAAGCATACTATCGCCATTTGGATAATATAGTAATTTTGCGTGATAATATAAATACGGAACGTGCAGAAGGTCGTGCAGAAGGTAGAGCAGAAGGACGTGCAGAAGGTAGAGCCGAAGGTAGAGCAGAAGGACTTGAGGAAGGTTTGGAAATTGGCCGCTCGGAAGGTATAACCAAAGCCAAGATGGAGAATGCCAAAAATCTTAAAAAACTTGGTGTTCCGTTGAATATTATAGCGGAAGCAATAGGATTGAGTGAAGAAGAAATTAATTCTTTGTTAGATATGGGCGTGACCGCATACAAGGATTGATTGTATGTGGTCATTTTTTATGTATGATTATACTTACCTTTTAACCTTAAAATTATAAATGACATGAAAAGAATACTTATCCTGATTTTTCTGTTTTCTTATTTGGCGTCCATTGGAGTGAGTATGGCTGATAATGAATCCGGATGGTACATAGATACATTCTCAAAAAAGAATTACAATGGTGTAACCCTGGCTAACGGGCGCATTGGTTTAGTAAGTGGTCCTGAACTTTTTTCTGTGTCGGAAATAGTATTGGGCGGTGTCTATGACAAGGAGTATCCGGGTGGTGTAAGCAAGATGGTTAGAGCACCAAAATTCACAGAGTTAGAATTAAGGATAGACGGGATTCTTGTTTCACCGTCAAATACTGATGCCTGGAGCCAAACCTTAAACATGCGTGAAGCATATTTGAAAACATCAGTGAATTATAAAGGAACAAATATTACTTACACATTGATGGCTTTGCGCAATTTGCCATATATGGCTTTAGGGGTTATAGAAATGACTCCCAATAAAGATATTGAAATAGAAGTGATGAATACCACTTTTTTTCATGAAGAGCAGCAAAACACTTCATCACACTATAAAATAATGAGGGATATGGAAGCTTATATGCCTGTATTTGTGTCCGAAGCCAATACCCTTACAGGAATGCATAAACTTGCTACATGTACTTCTTTCGTCTTTGACTCCGAGAATTTGGGAAATGATTGTATAAAGCTGGTAAAAGGAAATGAACATTCTATTTCATTCTCCAAAAAACTTGTGAAAGGTAAAACCTATCGTATGGCTTTAGTCGGTGCAGCTTGTTCAACTCGTGATTTTGCCGATCCAAAAAGTGAGGCTGAACGTATGGTAGTGTTTGCGCTACGCAGTGATATGAAGAATATTATAGATGGTCATAAATCACGTTGGGGTGAATTGTGGACAAGTGATATAATAATAGAAGGTTGTGAAGAAGACCAACGTGACGTACGATTGGCCTTATATCATTTATATTCATTTCAGCGTAAAGGATCGAGGTTAAGTATTTCTCCTATGGGTCTTTCCTCATCTTCAGGATATAACGGTCATGTGTTTTGGGATTCCGAACTATGGATGTTTCCTCCTGTTCTTTTGTTGAACCAGGATTTGGCTAGGGCACATATAGATTATCGTGCAGACAGACTTGGAAAGGCCATTCAACGTGCCGAAATGTTTGGATATCGTGGAGCAATGTTTCCGTGGGAGAGTGATGATACAGGTGAAGAATCTACTCCTACATGGTGTCTTACAGGTACATTTGAACATCATGTAACGGCAGACATCGGAATAGCTTTCTGGAACTATTACAGGGTGACAAGAGATAAGAAATGGTTGGCTAACGAAGGCTTTCCGGTAATGAAAGCTATTGCCGATTTTTGGGTTTCGCGGGCTTCAAGGAATGATGATATGAGTTACTCGATAAAGAATGTTGTAGGAGCCAATGAGTATGCACATAATGTGGATGACAATGCTTTTACCAATGGAGCGGCAAAGGTGGCATTACAAAATGCGGTAAAAGCAGCAAATCTGCTTGGTATTAAACCTGATGCTAAATGGAAGGAAGTTGCGGCCGGTATTAATTTCCATTACATGCCGGATGGTACAATGAAAGAGCATGCACATTATAAAGGTGAAATGATTAAACAGGCTGATGTCAATCTGCTGGCATATCCTTTGGGATTAATTAAGAATGAAGAAGATATAAAGAGGGATTTACTCTATTATGAGGATAAAATAGATAAGGTGAATGGTCCTGCTATGAGCAATGCTATACTCTCTGTTCTATATGCTCGTATTGGGGATTCCAGACAGGCCTATAGGTTATTTAAGAAAAGTTACCTTCCTAACAAACGTCCACCGTTTGGAGTTTTATCAGAGTCGCCTTCATCGAATAATCCGTATTTTGCAACTGGTGCAGGAGGATTGTTGCAGGCTGTATTGTGCGGCTTTGCAGGTTTGGATTTATCAGATAAAGGAGTTGAAACTGTTTCTCCATGTCTCCCGAAGGAATGGAAATCTCTTACTATAAAAGGTGTTGGAATTAAGAAGAAAGTTATAACAATAAAACATTAAATCGTACTAAAATGAAAAAAAGAGCATTATTATTCATTGAGTTATTAGGGCTGTCATTTTCTGTAATGGCCCAGACACTGAGTTCACCTGATGGAAATTTGTCAATGGATTTTCATCTTACTGCCGACAAAGCACCGGTTTACTCGCTAACGTATAAGGGAAAAACTGTAATAAAGGAGAGTCGTATGGGGTTCCTTGTGCGTCCTTCGTATGACTTTAGTAAAAATTTCCGTATAATTGAAACGAAAGAAGATGCTTCTGATACTACATGGAATACGGTATGGGGGCAGAATAGTGAAGTTCGTGATAATCATAAAGAACTTTTTGTGGCTCTTGAACAGGAAAAAACAGGTTGGAAGTTTAATATACGTTTTCGTATATTTGACGATGGACTGGGATTCCGTTATGAATTTCCTGTACAGAAGGAACTACGTCATTTTTCTTTAAATGAGGAGGTTACCGAATTCCAGTTGGCCGGTAATCATAAAGCTTTTTGGATTCCTGCCGACTATGACACCAATGAGTTTCAGATAACTACTTCTAAATTGTCAGAGGTGCCGTCGCTTATTGATGAGGCTCGTAATGAAGCACTTGCCTGTAAATCTCCAACACCAAATCTTGCAGTACAGACACCTTTGATGCTGAAGTCGGAAGACGGACTGTATATTAATATACACGAAGCTGCATTGGTGAATTATCCGGCAATGCATTTGAATCTGGATGCCGAAACTTTCTTGATGAGTGCGCATCTAACACCAGACAAGAATGGCGTGAAAGGATATATACAGACCGGAAGTGTTACACCATGGCGTACTATAATTGTGAGCGATGATGCACGCGATATATTGGCGTCGAACTTAATAATAAACCTGAATGAACCTTGTAAGATAGAGGATACTTCCTGGATTAAACCTACGAAATATGTTGGAGTGTGGTGGGAATATTTCACAGGAGGAGGTTCAACATGGTCGTATACAGACTGTCAGGATATTGTTATAGGAAAGACTGACTATACCAAATTGAAACCTCATGGACATCATGGCGCCAATACAGCTCACGTAAAAGAATACATTGATTTTGCTTCGAAACATGGTTTTGATGCAGTCTTGGTTGAAGGATGGAACGAAGGCTGGGAAGATAACTATGCTTATGCCAAAGAATATATGTATAGTTTCACAAAACCATATCCGGATTTCGATGTTAAGGAACTTCAGGATTATGCATCTTCCAAGGGAGTTAAAATTATAATGCATCATGAAACGACGTCTTCTGTAATAGATTATGAACGTCAGATGCATGATGCTTTCCGCTTTATGAAAGAATATGGATATGATGCCGTTAAGACAGGATATGTGGGTCCTATCATTCCGCGTAGCGAACACCACGATGGTCAGTGGATGGTAAATCATTATAATAGAGTTGTAGAAGAGGCTGCCAAATATAAAATTATGATAAACTCGCATGAAGCAGTACGTCCTACTGGAATGTATCGTACTTATCCAAACTGGATTGCTCAGGAGTCAGCGCGAGGTACAGAGTTTGAGTCGTTCAATGGTATTCGTCAGGACCATCAGACGATATTGCCATTTACTCGCCTTATGGGAGGACCTATGGATTATACTCCTGGAATTTTTGAAGGGGATTTATCAGTTTATGGTAATAATAAGGCAAAGGTGGGTACTACACTTGTAAAACAGCTTGCCCTTTATGTAACAATGTATAGTCCACTTCAGATGGCTGCTGACTTATATCAGAATTATGAGAAGCACATGGATGCATTCCAGTTTATTAAAGATGTTGCTGTTGATTGGGACAATACATATATTCTGGAAGCTGAACCTGGAGATTATATTACGATAGCACGTAAAGCACGAGGAAAAAATGAATGGTTTATAGGAGGTATAACCGATGAGAACAGCCGTGAAGCCACTATCAATCTGAATTTCTTGCCTAAAGGAAAGAAATATCAAGCTACTATCTATGCAGATGGAAAGAAAGCTGACTGGAAGAGTAATCCGAAAGATTATGTAATTTCTACGAAGAAGGTAAGCAGTAAGACCGTTTTGAAACAGAAACTCGCTGCTGGTGGTGGTGTGGCTATAAGTATAAAGGAATTATAAAACAAGCGGAATTTGTTTGAAGGCTATCCTTTATGAATATTTGTCAGTTGAAAAATAGAAGTTGGATTTTAATAGATGCCATAATGTCATATTGTTAGATTGGCACACTTTTGGTTATAATGTTTGACGTCAGTATATGACAAGATAAACAGATAATAACAAACTAAAAATATACGATTATGACTATTAAACCATTAGCAGACAGAGTTCTGATCCTTCCTGCTCCGGCAGAAGAAAAAACTATAGGTGGTATCATCATTCCTGATACAGCGAAAGAAAAACCATTGCAAGGTAAAGTAATAGCAGTTGGTAACGGTACTAAGGATGAAGAAATGGTATTGAAAGTTAACGATACTGTTTTGTACGGAAAGTATTCTGGTACTGAAATAGAACACGAAGGCGTGAAATACTTGATGATGCGTCAGAGTGACGTTTTGGCTGTAGTGGAATAATATTAATAATCAACAATTTTAAAAACTTAGACAATTATGGCAAAAGATATTCTCTTCAACATTGATGCTCGCGATCAGTTGAAAAAAGGTGTAGACGAACTTGCTAACGCAGTGAAAGTAACACTTGGTCCTAAAGGACGTAACGTAATCATTGAAAAGAAATTCGGTGCTCCTCACATCACTAAAGACGGTGTGACTGTAGCAAAAGAAATAGAATTGGCCGATGCATTCCAGAACACTGGTGCACAGCTTGTAAAATCTGTAGCTTCGAAAACTGGTGATGATGCAGGTGACGGTACTACTACTGCAACTGTATTGGCTCAAGCTATCGTTGGTGTAGGTTTGAAGAACGTTACTGCTGGTGCAAACCCAATGGATTTGAAACGTGGTATCGACAAGGCTGTTGCTAAAGTTGTAGAATCTATCAAGGCACAGGCTGAAACAGTTGGTGACAACTACGACAAGATTGAACAGGTTGCTACAATTTCTGCAAACAACGATCCTGTTATCGGTAAACTTATTGCAGATGCTATGCGCAAGGTTTCAAAAGACGGTGTTATCACTATCGAAGAAGCTAAAGGTACTGACACTACAATCGGTGTAGTAGAAGGTATGCAGTTCGATCGTGGTTACTTGTCAGCTTACTTCGTAACCGATACAGAAAAAATGGAATGTGTAATGGAGCATCCATACGTATTGATTTACGATAAGAAGATTTCTAACCTGAAAGATTTCTTGCCTATCCTGGAACCGGCTGTTCAGAGCGGACGTCCTTTGTT